>Ga0209915_1000675_pt1 | contig 66742 bp, 71 predicted proteins | sample ThiBiot_750_plan_FD_183952 | JGI IMG/M metagenome (GOLD analysis project Ga0209915, IMG submission 183952) | Wastewater bioreactor microbial communities from Cape Town, South Africa - Thiocy_cont_750_plan (SPAdes) | ecosystem: Engineered > Bioreactor > Thiocyanate-remediating > Anaerobic-Aerobic... | reverse complement strand
AAAGAATTTTTTTTCTCTATATATATCACGTAATCCTAAGTCGCAGTCGATTGACAAGTTTTCATTTTCACCATTTTTATACAGTCCGTCTGTAAATGTAAATTGTCATTAGTAAAACTGCACAGACGCATATTTAATCAATGTTTCGAATGAAAAAACTTATACGAGTAAGTCGAAAACTATCGATTAATTATTGACATTAATGCTGTTGATGATGATGATGATGATGATGATGATTGTTGAACGTGTCAATACGAAGAAAAAAAAACGCGATTTCTGTCGTTTTTCTTTATTTAACCTCATTGATTGTGTACAATAGGAGAAGAAAGAAAGAGGTTGATATAAAAACGGACAGGTCAACTCGATTATACTATTCTTTAAATTGTATATATCAGAGATATACAAACGACAATGCGTTTTAATCGTCTTCAACGTTTGGTGAGCATATTTAAGTCTCGATGAGTTTTGTTGTTCGAGTTGTTTTCGAAAACGAGTGACTTTTTCGTTTTGTTGTTTTCTATGTCATCTGTGTATGTACTTATTTCTTTTAGCGAGCATTTTTGCTCTGTCAAGTCGAGGTAAGACAGAGTGAATGAACAGATTTGTCTTGATTGCAAGCATGATTTGATTCGCATGAGCATCTTCAATTTATTGACGATAGTTTTCAATTGATTTTTAACAATATCTTTTTTTTTGTTCCTATAGAATCATACTGATGATCATGTTTACACAACATATGATGAAACCTTAAACAATGATTCGGTTCTATCAAGAGATACAACAAGCCATTCAAGTAAATAGTTCTTTATTGATTCATCAGAGTTTCTATTGAGTGTGATTATTTTCATAGGTACTTCATTGAGTAATCATAGTTGGACGAGTAGTCAGAGTAATGTTTATGATCAAATCGATTGTGAATCTATTCATACAAATATAAATAATAATAATTCACCACCATATACGCCACATTCACCAATGAATGATATTAGTGAACATTATTATTATCGTTTGCCGACACCTTCATGTTTAACATCTGAACAAACAAATTCGAAAAAAGAATTACATAAAGAATTAGTTCATCGACAAAAAATGTAGTTTGATTTTGAAGAATTTTAATTGACGAAAATTCTTTTTGTTATGTTTGTTATGAAAGGGGACAACTATTACCGAAAAAACCTGAATTACTCAATGTTTTTCAGCAACGTCGAACTGAAGAAAAGAAACGTGCAGCTGAACAAATGCACGAACAAAGTAAACTCGAACAGATTCTTGCTCGACAACGTCAAAAACTCGATCAAGTAGATAAAAGAAAAAAAAACGAATGGAAAAAAACAAAATCTCTTTCATTTTTTAGTCGAATGCAATGTGTTCAATTGCGAATACTGAAAAGACACATTCAAATGAATTCGAATTTGTTTATCGTCGAATTTGTCAAACAAACCAAACCAAGGAATGATTGACTTTCGCGTTTTTTTTTCTGTTCATATTCATTTCCCTATGATATGTTTTATGTACTTTTTCTTGTTCTTTCTCTTTTCATCTGATTTCAGATAGAGAAAACACTCTTAATAATAATAATAAATAGAAACGAACACAGATCGAATTTATCATGTTGTTAGTTCCATTCGTATTCTTCACGATATTTCTTGCTCGATCAACATGTTCGTTCTCAAGGTTCCACAATGATCAAATAAGATTGCCACCATGTTCGATTTGCACAAATGTTGCTGAGGAATTTGTTGAAGTAACCGAACAGAATTCAATTTCGACATTGTCTATTTGTATTTTGTAGGGTTACAAGAAAACATCGCACAGCAATTTCGGAGGGTATGAATATCGAAATGAAAAGATAGTACATTTATGCTTTTTTTTTGTTTTCAGAGGCAATACGGATTGGGAAGAGAGAAAATTGAAAGAATATGCTAAAAGGTAGAAGGCTCTATTATATAGAATAGGTTTTTTGAAAAAGTATTGAGTATTGATTTCAGTGAAACTCGATTGATTGAGATCGTCGAAGGTGTATGCAAAAAAACTGATTCTCAAGTAAACATTTGATTGAATTCTTGTTGAGATTAGATTTGAATTGAATTTTTTTGAATAGTGTTCGACATTTATGGAAGAACACGAAGCAAAAATCGAAGATTGGTGGGAAACCGGTTCATTAGATACAATTGATAATTTCTATCAATGGTTATGTATTGATCAATTGAAACTCTGTTGTCCACAAGGTACATTTGGTAAGAATTGTCGACAATGTCAACGTGGTGATAACGGTCAAATTTGTTCCGGCAATGGTGAATGTGATGTACATATAATAAAATCGTTGTGGTTTGATTTTTTTTGTATTTATATGTACATAGGGCGATGGTACACGAACGGGTAATGGTCGTTGTGTATGTAATGATGCATTTAGTGGAACAAATTGTTCAAAATGTCAAAACGGATATACAACATCGATTGATGAAGATAAACAAGTGATCTGTTCAGGTAAACATCGAACAAAAATCGATGTCAAATTCAATTTGACCTTCATTTTTTTTTATAAAAAAAGATATCGATGAATGTCAATCAAATATTTTTCTTACACCTTGTCTTTTATACAAATGTAATAATACTATTGGTGGTTACGAATGTTACGGTTTGTTAATTTTTATTTTGATATAATTAGATTTGATGTTTTTTTGTTATTTTGTTTATTCAGGTGAACCATTTTATCGTGATACGTCCAAATTGAGTTCTCTCATTATACTTATCATAACTTCATGTATTTTGTCGTACAAAGAAATGTACTATCTTGCGTCAATGACTCTTATGACAGCTAGTACTTTGATAATTCTTTTTGCAAAAAATATTTTTTAATATGTAAACCAGCCGGTTCATAGACTTTATTTAGAAAATAAATAAAAGAGAAAAGCAAAAAACAAATGTCTTTCTATGCATTTCATACCGGCTAACTAATTGGTACTTCATCGAATGTAATTTCTAATGGTACAAGATCGTTTAATTTCAAATACCAATAGACATCATTATAATAGAAATAAAATCGTTTATCAACAAAGAATGTCGCATAAATTTCGAGTAAAGCAGTTAACCAATCTTCACTTGTTGGTTTACTGCTATCGAACGATCGAAAGAAATCAACAAAATCATCGTGTAAACTTTGATTTGCTAAAATTTGATCGTATGTTCCAAGCAACTGTGGTTCATACGAATATAAATTAATACGTGTATAATTTAAGCGAACACTTGAATTGAAAGTTGCACCAAATGATTTCAAATGATCGAGACCACGAATAACAAAACTAGCACAATCGTACGAATCGAAATACATCGTAGCATTTGGACCTAAATAAAATTCGTCTTTTGAGTGCAAAAATGAAAATTATTCGATTTACTAGGATCGGAATAGACCGTCCATGTTTCGTAGAAAACACCTGTATTATTATCACTAATCGACCAATTTGCCCAGGCATTATAATTATGACCGGATATTTCTCCAACTTTTAATAACATACTCAAATCAGATGTATTGAACCAAAGAGAATCATTGATTCCTTCGTAAGTGCATAGAGCTCCTACAATGAATAATAAATCAACGAACAATATTCAATGCAAAATTATGTTTTTTTCAAAACAGTTTCTACCTTGATTACACCAGACAAATGAATTGTTTTGTAAAACATGTGGAAATGTACAATTGAATAGCTGATCTAATTCATACCTAGAAAATAAAATTTTCTATGAGAAAAAAAATATTCGATTTGCAGTTGTCATTTCTACCATTCCATAGTCCAATTTCGACCGGTAGTCTTACTATGGAAACCCAATGCATCGTGCATAACTTTCTTGAAAAGAAAAAAAACAATATTCTCTATTCATCAAAATCATGTTTCACTCACAAATTTCGCAAGAAGATCACCGAATTTAAATGACCATACTGGTTTTTTCAGTGCAAAAATCTCGATTGTATCGTTGTCAGCAGCGAAAATCATTGAATCAGTAGTTTTACCCGTCGGACAAAAAGGTACAAGACCTGCTTGACAATACGGATCATTTTCTGGACGACTCGTTGAACGGTTATACGGAACAGGCCATTCTGTTGCATGAATAGTGAACAATTTTATTAAACCAATGAGTACAAAAAGACAAATCATAGTTGGATTCTTTATTTTTTGTGCGTTGTCAAATAAAATCGAACAGATTTACAAGACAGATTTATATCGATCGTTTGGTGTGACCAAATGCCAGCTGACACAGATGAAAAATTATCAACGCAAAACCTCTTCAATTGTTTGATTCAACAAGTTGAAATAAACATTAGCTTAGTCATTATTTAATAAGTAAATCAAATATTAGTTTACGTCTAAATATAGATTATGTCCGCGTTGATTTCTACGTAGGCGTCAGACAAATCGCCTTCATGCTAATTGATATAGAAAACGAGGTTAAGCAAGAACATAACGTTTGATATATGATTTATAGATATGAGATTTGTTTCGGATGAAAAAAAGGCCAAAGCAATGTTCGATTAACTGCTTCCGTTAAATAATGATTAACTAGGCCAAGGCTAACGGATTGTCTTTGAACTTCTTCTTTCGTTTTTTTTTTGTTTTCATCAAAGAAAATCGGATTAATAGAAAAAGAAATCTCATTTTTTATATATTGTAATGCTAAGATTACTGGCACAATGAATAGATCATACAACAATGACGACAACAACACATCAAAAAGAAAACACACGGCACTATACAAAAAAAAGCGAAAAAAAAAGAGAAAGGACAAAGAAAAGGGTGCGCTCAGTTATTTGTTTGTTTTTTGTTCTTCTTTGGAATGATGAAAACTTGTTTTAGTTTGTTAACATTTTTGGTTGAGTTCAAATTTTCTAAAACGATTCATTCGTTGTTCCATGCGTGGTCGCCATTCGATAGCTACTGATGTACGATCAAGACTCAATGATGTTTGCATTTGATCATAAAAACCCATGAGTAAATATTGTCGATCGAGTTTCAAACGTGGACATGAACATTGAACATCTTTACGTGATACCCAAAGCCATTGTTCACTTTCTTGTATACGATTTAAACGATCTTTATAAACGCGAATAACTGTTAATAAATAAGATACCCATTGACCGGCATCATGTCGATTTGTAACACGAGCGTGAATTGCTTAACAAACAAATAGAAGTAAATCGATTCAGAAAATCGTTTTCACTTACTGTAATCTCGTTTACAGTATTTCTTAAAATGTAAACGTCGACTGTAATATCGACATGCACCACAATACTGTCCCATATCTATCGATGAATTGTATTCTGTGATTGGTAGCGAAGTTGTTGTAGTCGTAGTTGTTGTTGTTGTTGTTGTTGATTGATAATAAGCATATTCTTCATCGTCAGCATCCTGTTCATGATAATCATCGGCAGTTTGTTGACGATGATATGTATTATATGATATTTGTGATTGAAATTCGAATGTTTCTTTAAAAGAGAAAAGTTCGACTCATTCGTATAGTCGATTGTTAACATTTAAGTGAATTTACTTATGCACGGAGCAACAGGCGATTTTGTCTGTTGATAACCTTTCATACATCGATCGCATCGTAGACCTGTTACACCATCTTTACACGGACATTGACCAGTTGTCTGATTGCAAACTTTACCACGCGAGCCGACAGGGTGGCAATTACATTCTATTAAACAAATGGAGTCAATAATCATTTAGTCACTATATTACATGAACACATTTATCAGAAACAAGGCGGGTCAGACAATCATCTCGAGATTTATTTGTCTAACTCGAACATATAGACAGAAGAATAACAATAGTTGAGAATCGATTACTAATGACTAAAACATCTCTTCACTTATCTATTGAAAATTCGCTTCGATCAAACGAACGAATGAATCAACCAACTTTTTTGTTTCTCTTTCGAGTTTATCCTTGGCAAAATGATCAGTGTTTCCTCTTATTCTTTGTTCTAACAAGCAACAATATAAAAAAAAAAAAGAAAGCCATCAAAATGGTTTCCTCTTCTTTGATACACGTATTTCTATACATTTCCGCTTGTCAACACTCTAATACATACAATATGTACATATCATTTGACTTCATAATAGAATAGTTAAACAATAGACAAAACAATAAATTCAAATCTATCAATTTGTACTTATCACTAATGAATTACGAACAAAATGTAAAAACAAGGTTAAGAGACCAGATATTCTGACAAGGTTAGATCTAAAAAGAAGAAAGACTGTACCTTTGCAAATTTCTGGATGTGTAAGAGAAAGATTAGGATCTTGATAGTATGTTTCTTTGCAATAATTGCAATGTCGACCAGCTGTATTATGTTTACATTGAACGCAGATTCCGCCTGATTTTCGACCGGATAAGAGATAAAGTTCTTTATTAAAACGACATTGTCGAGAATGGTTATTGCAATTACAAGCTATAAAAAGAAAACAAACAAATATACGTAAATCTCCCCAAGTCAATTTATCATTCTTAAACTTGTTTAGCCTATTTAAACATGTCGAATCCTTTGATTCAATTTTAATCTTTGACATAACATGTATGTTTATGTAATTTTGCAACTTACCAATGCATTCATTTGCATCACGATGTGTTGCACGAGCCCATGGTCGATCATAGTGAAAATCTTTACATCGTTCACATTCATCACCAGCCGTATTGTGTTTACAATCGCAGACTAAACGTCCATCACTAGAAACGAAAAGACAACGATTTCTTGTTAATTATTTGATGTTGCTATGGATATATATTGCTCAATGGCTTCGAGCATTTCATTTGAAAAATGATGCGAACAAATTTTCAAGTGTTTCGATGTGAATACGAAATATGATCAATGTGAGAAATATGCATCTGATTTTTGAAGTGTATTACTATTGATGTTTATAATGACTGATCATTAAAAGAACAGAGAAAAGAATTCAATGAGTTTGTCAACTTCCGTTTGAGAGAAGAACATATCTATCGAAATTCCCAAGTGAACGATCAAAATCATTAACAATAGAAACAATTGATCATATTTATCAAGAAGAAAGATTCGTTTATGCATAAATGTCTATAGAATCGATCGATCTTTCTTCGTTCAGATCTTTTTTTTTCTGCATTGAATATTCAATTGACACTTGTTCTATGTTACATCATCGCGGTAATGGCGAAACATCTTGTTTACTCTATCGAAGACAATATATTCTTGACAGAGATATCTTTCATGTCAAGGTTATAGTCGAAGAGAAGATATGATAAGTTAGTAATACGAATAAACACACAAGACAAGAGAAAATATTGTTTGAGCTTTTTTTATTCTTCAGTGACATTTGTCTATGATGAACGAAATCTCATTTATTTGAGTAAACGTTAGAGACTAAAGAAGAAAAAGAAGAAGACCGATGATTTATTTGCCTTCCTATCCTATCATTCTTTTCCTCACCTCAACATGCATATATAAATGTGATACGTATTTGGATGAACCAAATCGAGTACATAATACGAAATGTCTGATGGATTTTTGTTGTTGTTATGCTATGTTTTACAACATCGATACTTCTCACTAGATCATAAAATAAAAAACATGTTTGCAATCAAAATTCTGCCTCGTCGATAAAATTCAATTAAATATCTTTGTTCACAATGTGTCAATCATCTCATCTTTCTTTATTTTCACGGTCAATTGATTCGATAATAAGAAATTCGATCTATTCTTAAAGATTGTTTTTCTCTTAGCAATTAGAACAAAACTTTTTCGTTTGCTTTTTCTTTTTCATACCTATTTGTGAGACATTTCGATGCATGTCCATTGCATTTACATCTTCCTCCGACAGCAAAATCAGCGATCGAATAATAATTTTTCTCTTGATTAGGCGTCATCAATACGATTTTAATATCGGTTGCTGTAACCCAATCTTGTAAAACTGGACTTGTATCAAATTCATAAGCCGATGGACGACCTTCGAGTGTACTAAATGCAATACGTGTTTCACTCATTGATGATGATTGAGATTTCATATCAATACACAAAGCTTCTTGTTCGTTTGAACGTGTAATCACTTCCATCGAACTTTTATTGAAAACTTGTTCGCAATTATTTGAATAATATTGTAATGGTATCCATGATAAACCCTTGAATACGAAAAAGAAGAAGAAGAATTCTACGATTTAGAAATCTTAAATTTCAATATGAATTCATACCATATCCATACTCTTGAAAATAGCCATCGAATCCGGTTTATTATCGGAACAAAACTGTAGACTTATATAAGTTAATTCGAATTTTTTCTTCAATGGTAAAATCAATGAAACATTTTCGCCTTGTTGAATTTCATCCGATTGCCAACATGTTAAATTATTTGGATTATTTAAATCAGTTAAATAATCAATTGAATAATTGGTCGAATCACAAATATGACAAAGATGTTTTTGTGAACAAAATTCTTTCGGTGGACTGCCGCATGTTGATGATGCAGAAATTGTTTTCTGAAAAGCAGCATTAATAAAATCGGGTATACATCGTTGGTAACGATGATGCTGATCAATACATGGATCATCATGATTCGAATTAAACATTCGATACCAACGATTAGCTGTACATAATGATGTTAAATAGATGAGAAAATAGAAGAAATTAAATAAACACATTGTAAATGATTTTGTCGTTGTCGTTGATTTTTGTATGTGTGTTGTGTGTATTTGTTACATTCTGAAATTGGCAAATGAACACATATGTTTGATGAAATTTGAACAAATACGCAACTGCTTGTCTATGAAGTACTATTATTTGTATAATAGAAGAGAGAGAGAGAGAGAAAAAAATTGAATGAGTGAATGATTGATTGAAGAAAAATGAAAGAAAAGACGCGAACAAGGAATCATGATATATTGACATTCAACTTACTCGATAGTCATGTCAAAATCAAAAGGGAAGAAATAGGACAATGCTATTGCCTATTATTTATATACAAACGACAACTATAGTGATTTAATTTACTTTGATTTTTCGTAGTAGCAGAAGAAGCAATATACATATATCAACAAAAAGAAAATGAAGAACAAGGAATGATTTCTCAATGTGTATGCATATATGTGTCTCTTCTATAATCCCTTCTTGACTCTTCTCTTCTTGTTGTAGCAAGATGTGTTCATTTGCGCAAAGAGATCTTGCTTTTTCTCTCTCTTTCTTTCGATATATTTATATATGTATGACATGTTCTCTCTTTCCGGCGCGCAATACAGAGAGAGAGAGAGAAAAGAGGAGAAGAAAGAAGAGAGATGGAAGAAACGATAGCACTAGCAACGGAGACGAACGGTAGCAAAACTTCTTTCTTTTTAATTAGTTCGTTGTACGACGAGATTTTATTGATGTCTGGATGAAAATCAATCTGATTTATATATTCTCTTACCGAGAAAATAAATAATAATTTCTTTAATGTAATTTTGATTTTTATCAAAAACTCGAATATGACTATTGAAAATATATTGAATAGATCTATTGAAACTATTAACTTGTTTGCTAATCGATTTACCAGATCTCAAAAAGTTCACGACAATTAATTATGTTTTTTTCTCTCTCGTTTTGGATAGCACTTTAGTTCGATTGACTTAAGTGAACTAAGTGTCAATCTAATACTTCGCAATGATAGCCATCGTATTATTTATCAGAAACAAAAAGCCAAATCGTTGATATACTTTATTTTGTCTATGATGATAGTGATCAGAGACGAACAGAAAAAAAAACTATAGATTGTGATGAGTGATACATATAAACAGTACGGTCAAATAAAAGTATCATTTATTCATTTATGTATAAATATAAACATCGTTTATATTAGTCTGCTTTTTTGTCTATGAGGAGAGAGAATAGTTTGATTTTGTTTTTATCTTTATTCTTCTGTAGAAAAACAAAATGCTAGAAATGTTTAGGACAGGACAGTAGAAGAACAAAAAAAGTGTTTATTGGGAATTTTACTGTATGATCTACGTAAAAGGAAATGAAATTAAGAGAGATAGAAAATAAAGCAGTACTAGTCTATTTAAGTCCATGTGCTTTTTTGTATTCTTCAACACGTTTTTGATCAACGGGATAACGCATTTCTTCGATCCAATCACCGAATTTATGATCAAGTTGATGATGAACAATTGTATATGGTGTATACGATAAATCGACACCTTTTAATGGTAAATAAAGTGTTAAAGCAAAAGCTGATAACATAATACGTGAAAACCATCGAAAAACTTGAGAATTTGAATACCAAAATCTCCATGGTGTTCGATAGACTTGTCTGAAGAGAAAAAAAGCGACAAAGCTCGAAGAGTTATTCATTCTTATTTGATGATTTTACCCGAGATAATGGTAAGGTAGAACATTCTGTCGACCTTGTGATCCATAGATGATCTTCATTGTTTGAATGGCGGCAAGAGCTCGTTGACTGCTCATTGTAATTCTCTTGATCTGAAATATCGGAATTTTGAATCGAAAAAAACAAAAAGAAACTAGTTTAAGTGATCAGTTTTTCTAGTTGTTGCTGTTTTTTTTCTTCTTGAAAAAAAGGAACACGGGGAAAATAGCAAAAAAGAAAATGAGGAATCAATGGATAGGAACGATGAAGACAAAAATGAAAGAGAGAGATAGAGAGGAAATATTCGATCTTGTCTCTAACTATGAATACCAGGAAAAACACCACGATCCATTTCATCGTCCCATTTGTTGATCCATTCTTCTGGACATAAATCTTTGTAAAGATGTTTGAAATATCCACAGACTTTTTCATCATTTTTAATTTCCATACAACGATGATAATCAACATAATTAATCCAACAACGTCTGAAGAATCAAAAATAGTTCATCAATGAAAACGAGATTGTTATTGATGAATTACTTGGTTTGATTCACATTTGGAAAACGTGGATCAATCGGCGCTGAACTTGCACGTTCTTTCCAATATTCTTTAAGACATTGAGCGATACCGGTTGGAAATATTGATGCCCATTTATTGTAAACACCTAGATTTTTTCGTGCCTATAGACAGATATTCGAAATTAAGGAAAGGTAAATGTGCAAACATTCGTTTGACAAACCATTTCAAAACGGTCTTCATAACTTAAACCTTGTTCGAGTGCTTCTTTATCGAGTTTAATATGAATATCTCGGCAAAGATGTGGATCGTAACGTTCTAATTTCGGATTATTTGTTAAATCCGATAGTGCTGTGAGAATGGCTGATGCCGAACTCATTTTTATTTTATTTTTAAACTAAAAATAAATCAAAAAATAATAAGAAAATCATTGTAGTACGAGAACATCTGATCAGAGGTTTATTATTTTCGTTTCGTTCTAAGCCAACAATAACCATTGAAAACTTATCCAAACCCTCGGTACATTTCTTTTTGTTTGTATACAGATGTCGCACATTGACAACGCAAGATCTTATGTTTTTTTTATTTATCAATCTTTTTATACAATAAACTGTAACGATCATGTAGACCCATGTCCGTTAGAAATCCTTGTCCATAGTCCGTATATGAACGTTCATGAATAACATGGTAGCCTTGCCGTTGAAATGCTAATTTAGAAAATAAACTTGTACAGATAACAAAAGCACCTTTGAAACCCATTTGTTTAGCTTTTTCATCGGATACTTCAATTAAACGGTTACTTAAATGCAAACCACGATAATTACTATCGACATTGATAACATCCGAATGAAAAAGTCGATCCGTTTGACATAATTCAAATAGATCATAGCCAATCATAAGATCATCAATTAATTGCATGATAAATTTTAATTTCTCGGATTCAAGATGTGGACTTGGTTGCGTTTGATTTTGTATTGATATGCCATTTAATATAACACCGATGACATGTTGATAGGAACTATTTGTGTCTAAGGCAATAAATGAACATTGATCATGAATACCTGTATCAACAAGATATTCAGCCCACGAGAGAACTTCTTGTGGAATATTGAATTTTAATCGTTCATTGATGGGTTCTTCGATGAAAAATGAACTTAATAAAAGATTAATAACCGATTGTCGATAGGCAGATGATAGTGGTAAAATTTGAATATGATCCGATGTTGACATGGAAATCAAATGAAAATAAATCAATAGATTGAGATAGTTAGTTCGATGTGAGAATAACATAAGCTGATCAATTCAATCGAAAGAATATAAATAGATTGAATATTCAATTGATTTTGACGACTTTACTCGATCAAAATCGATGTTAGAATAAAAAGCCAATCAATAAGATATAACGCTTAGTTCTATTGTCTCTCTCTTTTTTTTCTGTTATTCTTGGTAGATTGCTTCGTTTATTTATATTATTTGTCATTGTCATGCAACAATTTGCTTTCTTCTTTTAGTCGTCGAAGACCGACAGGAACAAATGTTTTCCAATGTCACGAGTTCTTCTTTGTTTTATAGAACAATAGATAATATACAAAACTATGTTTTTTTTTATTTAAGATCAATAAAATTATATCGCTGAACTATATACGTATGAAAAAAAAAACAATCGAATAATAACCGTTCCAAGACAATGACCTTTTCGTATATTTACTATTTACTTGAGAATATAAGATCATGCTTTGATCTGAAAAACTTTTTTTTTATTATCGTTTAACTAATGATTAACCTTTGTCTGTCTAGTAACATATGTGTGTTCAACTGGCGGGTAATAGTTGTCGCGAGTGAGAGTGAGAGAGAGAAAAAAAAGAACGATGCGTCATCGAATATAGACATGCATACAAGAAAGAAATAAATATATATATATATTTATGTGTGTGTGTGTGTTTGACGATGTCTCTAGCCGAGTAGTTCGGAAGAATCTAAAAGGAGGAAAAAAAAAGAAAAAAAAATGCAGGATGAAAAAGAATCTCGTAGTCATAAGAAAAATATATAACGTTGATAGAAGGCGTGTAGAACATAGTTTTGTTTTTTTTTTCTTTTGCTTGAGTGTTACTTTTTCTTTTTAACGTTTCAGATAAAAAAACACATGCGTAACACGACACACATGATGTTATTTTATATTTTTTCTATTTTCCTATATTTTCCACTGATTAATTGTGCAACTGAAGATTCAATCAATTTACTCGTACGATCATCGGTTAATTCGACAGTTCGTCGATATTGTATCGAACTTGCTGCATTACCCAACGGTCATGTGATTGATATACCTGCATTCGGTTGGCATCAACCGTATCTTGCATCATCATCTGTCAATGCTTGTAATATATCGAGTTTAGCTGAATATTTACCAGCAAGTTTTCCTGATCGTACACTTCTTATTCTAACTGAACATCAATGTAAAATAACTGAACATGCTTGGCATGTTGAACAACGATATAAAGAAAATATTTCGCTAATGATATTAACAAATCGAACAAATGTTCATTATGAATTAACTTATAATACAACGGCAATGCCTGTTGCTATACCTGTACTCATATTTTGGTTAAATGATTTCTATCGTGTGAATCAAACCTATGGTAATATCAATGAATTACAAATGTCAATTAGTTATCCACTTGTAATGCCGAAAAAATTTCGACCAAGTATTTTATTAATGTTTGTACTTGTTTTCTTGATTTTACTCGGCGGAAATCTATGGGCAGCTGATGAATTTGTTCGGAAGATTCAAAAGCATCATAAATATACTCGAAATCTTTCAACAAATTCGAATGCAACAACAACAACAACAACAATTCAACAGCCAGATTCACCAATAAATAATAACGGTCAATCGACTGCACTGGCAACAACAACAACAACAGAAAATACAAATAATCAACGAACGAAATCAACGTCAAGCAATAATGATCCAGCATTTTTCTCGATACATTGTTGCAGCATTATACTTCTCTTAGTATTTGCTGTTGGATGGCTTTTATTGATTTATTATTTTCCTAAAGTGATGATCTATGTTCTTCAAGTTATGTTTTGTATTGGAGCATTTTCATCGATGAGTACATGTTTTGTTCGTTTGAGTTATTTCGTTCCTCGAATTCGTCGTTTTAGTATACCATCACATAGTTGTCAAAAACCATGCAAATGCACACTAGGACCATTGAATGTTTGTACTTTATGTGCGATGATTCTCTCGTTAACATTAGTTATTGTTTGGTATATTAATCGACAAGCTGATTGGGCGTGGATTTTACAAGATATACTTGGCGCAGCTGTTTGTTTAACAGTTATATCAGTTTATCGTTTAGGAAATATGCGTGTGATTACATTGATTTTACTTGGATTTTTTCTGTACGATGTTTTCTTTGTTTTTATTACGCCATACATTCCATTTTTTCAACCATCGACACAACCAACAACAACAACAACGACAACAACAACGACGACGACGACAACAGCAGTATCAACAACTGCACAAGTACCATTCGGTGTTCCGATTACTCAAATAATAGGAATACGAAAATTAACAAGAAATCCATCAGTTATGGAACAAGTTGCATTAGGTATTGGAACTGATGGTGAAGTTGTACCACTTCTATTTGTTTTGCCAATGTTTATACCTGAATCAGAAGTTGATCCCTGTCTAACAGCTAGAAGATCAATGCTTGGCTTTGGTGATGTGATTTTACCAGTAAATTAATTTTCTATTGAAAAATTCTTCTTCAAAACAAAAATTTTCTTTCTCAGGGAGTTTTATTAACATTCTGTAGAATCTTTGACATTGTTGTTGCCAATCGTTGGCCGATTTATTATATTCAATCATTAATATCCTATTTCGTCGGTTTATCACTCACACATCTCGCACTCTATTTGATGAATACAGCTCAACCTGCACTACTGTATTTAGTTCCATGTATACTTCTATCGACAATACTCACTGGTCTATGTCGTGGTGAATTAAAAGAACTCTATACAGGACGACGAATTCAAGCGCTACGAGATGGCCTAGCGAAAGATCAGAATGCAGCATTATTAGCTCATTCGGAAACATCGTTAGCTGCTGAACAAGCTACCGATCAAACACAAGATGTTGCGATTGGAATAAGTGATACTGTTAATGAAGTGGCAAATCGATGAATTTGTATTTTGTAGTTAAAAATCAAATAAATAATTTCTTTTTTGTACGGCAAAAATGAATGAAAAAAAAAGTATTCGAAGGTTTTTCTTTTCATTTCATCGTGTCAAGTTATTCGGTAGGCTTAGAAATCGATTCCATAAGAACAACAAAAAAAAAGAAAAACAATACATTTCATTGCTTGACAAAATGAAGCCTTTTTTTCCCTTCTTCGATGAGTCAAAACGGAGAGAGAGAGTCTTTTATTTTTTCTAAATATATGCACTAACGGTCAATATTTCTCGATGAATATACATCTTGTTTTGTTTGCACTCGTGTTGCTGAAATAGGAGTAGTACTCTCATGTGTATGTACGTATAGATGAGAGCACGAAACAATTGTAAGGCTTTGACAATGATGACAAAATTCATCTGGATATGCTACTTCATATGACTACCTGTCTAAGCAAACATTTGACCATCAACGAACAAAGAGAAACGAAGAGAGAAAGAGGAGAGAAAGAGAAAGAGAAAGAAAAAGAGAAGAAAAATATGAATGGTAAATAAAGAAGAGAAACATAATTTGACAACGAAAACGAACGTTTGCAATAGGCCTCATGACATGCCTCTTTTTTTCTTCGTTTCGTCGTCTTCATTTTCTTTTCTTCTCATCTGATGGTAATAGTAAGTAGTCTATTTCAATGTACACGTATTTGCTTTTCACGTCGACAACGAAAAAAAAAAATACGTCGAAAAGAAAAGAAACAGAAAAGCTTGTGCACTTTTTTTCTTCTTTTCAAAAAAAAATCGTTCGATAGCAGTGGCACATAGCAAAAAAGAAAGGGAAGACGAGTGTATGTGTATGTATGCGAGCGAAAAAAGAAAGTCGTTTTTATCTTTTGTCGTTTCGATGACTAAGCAAGAATAAAATCTGCCTTTCGGTCATAAATCGAAAGCGAACGAGGTAGAAAGAGAGATATTGTCCATTTATCCACTTTCGACAGCAACAAAAAAAAAACGAGGAGATCGTTTTGTATTGATGGTGGTCAGTCAGTCAGTCATCGTTTTCTCTCACCGTTGCTTGAGGCAACTTTTTTTTCTTCTTCGTCTTCTTCGTTTCGTACAGTATAAAAGAGGCTACACATCGACGAAAAGGTGAAATGTCGCAGAGAAAGAGAAGAAAAAGAAAAGGAGCGATATGAATTAATGCAATTATATGCATACACACATCGAACACAGAAGGAAGAGACAACACACACACACACACACATATACACTTCGACAATAGGAACATTGAACAGATTTCTAGTAGTTGAGTTCTTCTGTAGTGGATTAGCTTTATCGTGAACATTTTCAATTTGTCAATTGTTGGAGTTGTTGTTATTCAAAGAAATTGGATTATTTTGGAAAAATTGCCATTCAACCGGTTGATACTCACTGAGCGCGAATGTTCGCAGTCAATTTGTCATTAAAATCTATTGACTAGAGCACTTCGTGCTTTGGGAAGTCCGGCATTGTCGTCGATATTCGGCATGAAACCTTTTCAAACGACTTCATTAATTACTAGTTTATTTAGATTGAAAACAATAGATGAATAACAAAAAAAAAGACAATCGACTATATAATTATAAAAATTGCTTTTTTTTGCTGGATTATTGACAAAGTATAATTTCGATTGAACATCTATTCATCGTCTTTTGTTTGTTGAACAATACAATTGAAATTTTAGAATTCTTTTCATTTGTTAACGTAGATTTATGTTTTTTTTTATTTCTCGAAATAAATTTAAAAAAGAAACTACTCTTGGATTCTAAATGTACAATTCTTTTGCAAATAAACTACGGATTTGATCTATGTTTTCAAGTTGATTTGTTAATGACAACAAACAAATAAATTAATTCGTTCGTCCCTAAAATCAATAGTTGACTAGACGAACATATGTGTGACTTTTGTCTGTTTATTGTTAATTGTTTCACACGTTGTCTCTTGCTTATGAGAAACAAAAAAAAGCTTACTATACTATTGTTGAATGGTTTTTTTTTTGTCGTTTCATCTCAAAGCAAGAATTTCTCAGTACGAAATGAATGATTCCTGAGTGATGATAAGATTAGATCATACTTTCAGTTTTCTCTTTCAATGAGCTTAACAGTTCTTTTCTTTTCTTTGCTTATGTTCACTGATTAAATTGACATAGAAATTGGATCACAGATGCGCATGTTCTCATCTATTCAGCCCAGGATCGTGTATCATCATAGAAGCATTTCTTCTTCCTTTTTATATTTAATCATTTTAAAATACTGTAAATCCTTCTTTTATACATATCGTGCATATTTTATATTTATTGTTATTACAGTTAGAATATGTATCCAACACACTCGATAGTTTATTCGACACGAGAAGAACGTTTCAGTCGAAAATTTCCGTTATCAATTGTTGCAACAATTGCTGTCATACAAATGCTGACAACATTTGCTATATTTGCACTTGAAATCGGCCATAATATTCTTCATATGAAATTAACCAATTTATTTGTTGGCTTTTGGACAACAGTACCGTTTACTGTTCTTTGGATTTCGATGTTTTCTGTTGGTAGGAAAATAATTGTTGATTTTTTCTTTCGAAAGAAGAAATCTTTTCTTTGTCTTTTTTGTTCAATTTTGAATCTAGTTTGTTGTTGTCGTCGGCAAAGTTGTGCAACACATGCTGTCATACAGAATATTCTCGGATTGATTTTTGCTGGAATTTTAATTTTTATTAATTCAAATTTTATTCAACATCCAAATAAATGTTTTTTCTCGGATGGTATCTGTGGCGGACTAACATGGACAAGTTACATCACCGAACCAATCGAATGTTTAGTCGATGGTCGAGCATCAGGCTGTGGTAATGCACGAATTTCACTGATTATCGGTCAATTATTCGCCGGAATTCTTATGGCATTGAGTTGTATCATCTATTTAATTATTTATTCAGTTGTTTTCTATCGAACATCGAAAGCTAAACAATGTCCAGCAATGAAAACACCTGAAACTGCAATGAGCACTCTATATTCAACAAATTCGAAATCTATTCCCATGGCAGTGAGTCATCATCATCATCAAACATATGCCTATGCAAATCCAATGCCGATTTATCCGTCGCAAACGGGAACATTGTGTTCGGATGGAAATTATATGAACTATATCACACCGAATCCGTATTCGACTATTTATCCTTATATATCCAATGAACGATTTTAAGTTTTTTCCTAAATTATTTTATTGTCAATCCAATGGGAGTAACGAACAATTTGCTTTTCCTAACGATTTAATTGATCAAATATAGTTTCAATTCGATCTTCATCGATCATACCCGTAAAACGAGTCATTTCTTTGCCATTTTTAATTGCTAATACTATTAAAACAAGAGTAAATCAAAAATAATCTGTGTGTTTTTCTCGGCCGCTCTACCTGTTGGTACAGCTTCGATCTTATATCGAATACATAAATCACTGAATTTGTCTACATCAACTTTGGCTAATGTGATATATTGATCACCTGCTGAAATATTCACATTTCGATTATATTTTTCTAAGAGTTTCTCTAATCGAGGTTCTAAATGAAAAATAAAAATACGTACATAGGATCAATTTGTTTTAGTGATTTCTATCTAACCTAAGATTCGACATGGTCGACACCTTAAAACGAATCCATTGACTTAACATATATTCAATCATTGAAAATCCTTACCAAGTTGCTTGAAAATCAACGAGAAACAGTTTTCTACTTTCAATAACTTGTTTCTGAAAATCATCTTCATCTTGAACATAAAAACTCTCTTTCGATCGGCAGATACTCGTCATATGAATGTATCTCGAAAGATGTTTCAATTCCAAACATCGTTTCAATGTTAACAGCATATCTACAAAAAAAAACGGTTTTCAAAAACAAAACAATCTTGTTCAATAACTAATAACTAATTTTCACATATCACAAAAAAGAAATTTTGTTTTTTTCAAAGATTAGAAAATTTAAAAAAAAAATAATACTAATGACATTCAATTTGGACCTATGAGTCGATTTGAAAATGGAAGACGTTTTTTACTAACATTTGACTGTTGATTATCTGACCTGAAATTAATATTTTTTTTTGTTGGGCAAATTTTCAATAGATATGCGTTTGTTTTACTTATTGAAATCAATTTGATCGATTTCATTATCATTTGTAAACCAATTTGAAAGATCTTGTTTATAAACAAGTACAGATTTAGCTTTGTCTAATTCGAGAAAGACATTTGTAACCGGAAAGTAATGTCGTTCGAGAATATATCGAACGAAATCGATTGTATACAAACAAATTCGTTTTGAATTAACAAGACACGAATCAAGTTGATGAAATATCTCCGAATGTGATAAACGTGTGAGAGTTATCGGTTGATATTTAATCATTAAAGCCTAATGTTAAAAGAAAAAAACTCGAAGACAATCTGTTCGTTTCGAATCTTACATAATCTTCAATTGTTTGAATATTAATATTTGAATTTATGTTTTGAAGTAATGTACAAATATTAAAATCCGGTATGTAAATTTGTTCATTGTGCTGAATGAAAATAAGCGGATATTTTTGTTCGATATGAATCAATTTAACTAACAATTGTTTACAAGATCGTTTAAGAATTCTAAAGACATTAATTCTTATTTTCTCAAGTCAAACAAAACTCGTACGCACTCTCCTAATCGATAGTACAAAGCGATAACCGGATGAATATTCGGATTGGTATAATTACCATCGAATTCACGAGGTTTCTCCTCTTGATTTTGTATCATTGGTTGTGCTTTCTTTATATGAATCATGTAATCATTAACGCAAATATATTGTCCTGAATTGACAACAAATAAGTTCGTTTGATAACCACCATCATTGTCCAAGGAAAGAAATTCGATTTCAGGCAAAACTTGATCGATAACCGCAAGAAATTGATCGATTGCATCTGATGGCCATGTCGAATCGTTTTCATTCGTATTTATCGGTGCAATATGTGAGAGACGACATGTCAACGAACAAACTGGATATTCATGAAAAGATTCAATGAGAAAACGAAGACGATTGATTGGCACATATTCTTCCCATGTGCCTAAATCAACGTAGAATAAATTGACCGTTTGATCGGTAAGATCATAGTCGAGTATTTGTGAACGATTCCAAATGAGATCTTTCTCGGTCGAATTCGGATCTGCACAAATAACGCAAAGATATTTGGCAATTGTTTCAATTGGAATTAAATATCGAGTTTCATTTCGAAATTCATTATAAAATTCATTGATATCTCGTTGAAAACGATCGAATTCAATAGCATTTTGTTTCAATTGAATAGTAAAACAATGCGGATTAAATGCAGCAATGATCATACATTCGCATGTTTGTTTAACAAGTTGATTTGAAATATGATATTTATATGAAAATGATTTGTTAACAATGGATTCAAGTTGATATTCGGCGAGTTTCGATGATTTATTATCGATTGTATTTTGACAGAAGAGTATCTGTTCGGTTGCACATGTGCTCGATTTTAAACATGATTTCGAACGAATTCGAGAATTGGAATAATCGAATTTCGTTTGAGAAACATTCGGATGAAACGAAACACGCGGAGGATAATTTGCTAAACGATGAGAAAACGATTGACCTAAAAACAAAAAGTAATGCAATACATGATGTTTTCTTATTTCTTTTTTTTAACCATTTCGAAATTTCAGTTGATCAGTTTGTTTAATGATATCGTTTTCATCTTTATCATCACAATCGACTAACATTCGACAAACAAGTGTGTAACCATTGCACAATTGTAGAACATAATCATTGACATAGATTATTGTTTGAAATTCGGATTTTTGTACGAATGTTTGCGCATCAAGTTGATTTCGAAAGATCACATGAACTTTACCGCTAAATGTTTGATTCGTTCGTGTTGATGTTAACATTTTGATACTCAAAATCGGATAGAATCGATTGAAAAACTCGATCAATTCATCAGGTTTAGCATCGCGTGGTAGACCATTAACAACAACTGTTTGATATAAATAAGGATTATCGAGTACACTCGGTTCTTTCAATGGTTGTCGACGTCGTCGAATGGATATCGGCCGACAAAAATCAATTTCAATAATATTCGATTTTTTCGATTGTAAAGCATTGAGTATAGTTTCATATTTATATGTTGATAATTTATTAAATTGATTCAAATGATCCAATGGTATCCAACCGTTATTATAATGTTCATATTTCGATAGATGATAATCAGTTTGAAGATTTGTTTCACTGAGATAAGTTTCAACTAGAGAAATTGTTTGTTGATTTAGTAGATTAGATGATCGACAAATCGATATTTAACTTACTCTGTTGAATTATTTTCGATTGTAGAACATCCATTTCGGCCATAAATTAAACATAGTCTTTTATTATTTTCTTTTTTTGAAAAGGATTAACAAGAGAAAAAACCAAACTATTCGAATACTGAAGTTATTTCTTCCCTTTCTTAACAACAAATATTCTTTTTTTTATTAGTCAAAACAGATCTAAAATAAAGATTCGAAACGAAAAAAAACGAAAGTAAATTCGAATGAAACACAAGAGAAGGAGAAGAACGAAACAAACAAAATCCGTCCAGTTTTTCATCTTTTTCTTTTTCTTTTTAGATTAAACACAACTAATCCAAATGAAAAATGTTCAAAGTTCTTTTTTCTGTTTTTCTTCTTCTTCTTCTTCTACCAAACGTTGATGTTGTTCATCGGAAGCTCTCGGTTGATTGCCCATGCCAAGATCTTTATTAACGAATTCTTTTCGTTGACCTTTGGGTCGCATTTGAACAGTTATACAACCGATTATATAGAACATAAATATAACAATATGACCGCAAAAATAAACACTCTTCCAATATTTCCATGTGTAATGAAAATATTTCAAAATAAAACCAATTGACATGTAATCGAACATACGTGTTCGAAACAACCATGAACATGCATCGTAAACACGAAGTAGCGGACTTGAGGGTCGAAGACGACGACGTACACCAGCTTCCATAACATTTTCAGCCATAATACATGGAGTTGTCGTCACCATACCCATATAATAACCAAGATGAATACCGTGCCAATAAGCTGAAACCGACATTGTTGCTGGATGACTAGAATAGATCAAAAGTCAAAGTTTGAACTATGATTTTGTTTGTCATACGCTATTTGTCTCCATTTAATTCGTTTGTAGACACATGTTGCCATCCAATATTGTACGGTCATATTCCAATATCGAAGTACTTCTTTAACTGTCAATGCTGATTCACATTTCCATTCGTCGATATTATGAATTGTTTCGAAATCATATTCGATCGTATTCGGAGCTTGTTCATAACTGAAATAGAATTGAAAATTTTCGTTCTTTTATTTTTTTGAAAAACAAAAAATGATTTCGTTTACGCGTGTTTCAAAGCAACGAGATCAGTCGGACCTTGACCTAAATTTGACATAATAAATAATTTCGAAAAAAATCTCTTCAATAGAACAAACCTGGCCGAGGTTTGCTCGCCAATGGGTATGCACCAAAGCCAGCTGACATACACATCGATTCGGCTAATAACCAAGCCGAATAGAATCGAAAACGAAACAATGTAAATATAAGTGGCATATAGAGTAATCGATACCAAAATGGATTGTCATAGAATTTATCATCTAATGCATCCTATATTATTTTCACACACGAGAAAAACAAAACAAAACAATGAAATCAAATTGGAATTTTGTTTTTACATTAAATGACACCATCGTTGATAGAAGAAGATAGGTGAGAATATAAATCGAACCGAATATAACACGTTTTCTCATAAATGCGAGACCATTGATATGAACTCCGTGTTTCATCTCAAGCCAGTCATGATATGTTCGATAGCGGTAATAGGGACCTATGAAATGTCAACGAATTTTTTGTTAAACGACAAGAAAAATTAAATTCTACCGGTCAGTAAACCGATATAACAAAAAGCATATTGAAAAACTCGAATAGTCGATGGTTTGATCGATAGATACGTATCTTGTAAATGTAATTTTTCACTTTCTTCAGCATTTTTTTGTGTTCGAATGGTTTTCAAACGTGTGTACGAATCGTGCCATTCAAATGCAACACCAACAAGCTACAAGCAAATGAATTTCATTCTTATTCTCCTCCTCCTCTTCGATCTTTTGTTTTACTTTCAATGTTAACATTAATTGAATAGCATTACTATGTGCAACAGGTAATCGAATAGAGAAGAGATTCGTTGTACGAAAAAATAATAAATATGAAAAACACCAAATAAATGTTGCAATATGAACATATCTTGAAAATAAATCATAGAAAAACACATGAAATAATGCGATTTAGTCAGTCTACCTTGCTGTTACACTTGCAAGAATAAGACATGTAACAGATGTAGTTATTAATGAATGTAAAATATCCCATCGACAAACGATTAACGCAAATATAAAGCCGATTAATGTCGATGAATAAGCTTTATAATTAGTTAAGCGTGAATTTTTAAAGATAAATCCTATTGGAATCGAAAGTAGAAGTAAACAGACATAGATAACTTCGTCGGACAGATACATCTTTCTTTCAAACAACCAACAGTAAATCTATTGGAGTATCAAATCTAAAAGTTTAGTCATTATATTTTGTTTTGTTTTATTATTATCAAAAAAAGGTACGTACGTATATCTATGTTAAGTTCTGCTCTGCTAAACCAAACCTATTAACCTATTCGATAGAATAGAACGAACCAATTAGATTTATTTTTAATATGTATGTATTTGAACAGAAAAGATGGAGGCACCAGTAGATAAGCAAACTCTCTTCTTTCGCGCAAATAAAGAATTATGTTTTAATGTTTTCATTTTTATATCGTTCGAGTCAAGATTTCATGTTGAGTTTAATTATATTTCTCCTAAGATTTTCTAAAAAGTTCTTCAAATTTTTTCGATTAGAAAATGTTTGCTAAACAACACGACTGATTAATTTTCACTCTCATCAGCGGTTAAAGAATAGAAGATTGAAGAGATTTCTTCTATTCCAATCAAGCAGAATATAGTAGATAGAAATAATCTTGAAAAACTACGTATATATGCAAGTAGTTTGGCAATAGTGTGCTGTTTCTCATAGCATTTGTTAGTCATCTGAAATCATCATCGTTTTTCTTTCTTCATCTCTCGTAGGTCGTTTTTTTCCTGTTGCTGCTGCTTCTTCTTTTTTTTCTGCCTAGAGAAAAACTGGATCACGAGAGAAGGGAAGTTTTTCTTTAACAAATAGAGTAAGGAAAAAAAAACGCAATTTACACCACATAGGACTTTTTATTTTTCTGCTTAGTCAGTAATGATTTATCAACAGTTAATGTCAGCGAGTATTATTTTTATGAGTTTTTTTCTTCAATCAATTTTAACTATATCTGATCAAGAGTTATATATTAACATTGAACAAGAAACAAATGAAACAATTTTTCTAAACTATAATCTAACTACTAATTATTCTTATTATCTAACATTTCGTTTATTTGGTCATGAACAAACTAAATACGGTCCCTATTTATCAGTAAATCGTTCAATTGAACATACAATTCCCATTCAATCTCGGTCAAACATCTTAAATGACATCACTCCATTATTTATAATTTGTTTTCATTTTTTTATTTCATTAAATAATCTTCATATACAATGCAAAGATATTCGTTCGGTGAAACAACAATTTGATGATGAATCCACTGATTTTCTTCCATCATATAATCCACTATTTGTTCCTATGATGTATGCATTGAGTGTCCTTATGTTACTACCAGTTATTATTCAAAATCATCGTCATCGACAACTACAATCTGTACGTCGACGAAAACAAATCCGTCAACTATCTGTATCGATTGCACAAGACAAACAAAATCCCAAACGAAATTTCGCTCAACGTATGTTATCATATTTTAGTGAGAACGAAAATCTAAATTATTCATCGATACCAATCAATATCGAATTACAATCGATGCCATCAACAAAAACTTTACATGATGTTATTGACGATAATCCCAATCCAACAAATGTCACATTTACTCTCGAACATAGTCCATCGTTTCAACATCAATATGATGATTTAGATTTAAATCAACAGTCGAATATGGATGCACATGATTGTATTGCACATTTATTAGATAATACACCTTGGAATGGAACTCATTCCGATCAACCATTGCATCGAAGTCATTCGATACGTTCAGTGATTCGTGATTGTGCAGTGGCGATTAAAGAACAACATCTACCAACGACAATAATAACATTTCATGATGATCAACAAAAACCGAATGCAACAGTTTATTTTGATCTTCATCAAGTCAATCGAGCTTTTGTAGAATCGGATGTTTAGATTTTTCTTTAGCTATTATTCGAAATACGAGAAAAAGAAAAATATTTGTGAATAAAAAAAAACGAAATTCAAAATAGATCAATTTGTTTCTAGTCGATATTAAGAACAACAACAACAAAATAAACGACGAATACTAAAACCTTCATTCTTTTCGATTAATACTGAATTAGCTTGAGGTTGATTTTGTGCGATATTTTGAATGTCACTCGGAGGTAATGTTCGTTCATTGTAATTATACGCGAAATTATCTCGAACAGGTCGATGTGATTGAAGCTAAATGAGAAAATCAATTTCCGATCAACGAAAATTTTGAGATTTACAATTTTCGGATTATGTTGTCGAACAAGATCGGATGCAATTTGTTCGAATAGTTCATTGATATTCTCTCCGGTTTTACAACTTGTTTCGTAATAGATCATACTATTTCGTAAGGCGAACTGAAACAAAAAACGAGCATTTTTTAAAACAAAAAATTTCGAAAAGTTTACTCGACGACCATCGTCTTCATCGACGGCACGATGTTCAACAAGATCGATCTTATTTGCAACTAAATATCGACGTTCAGTGTCTAATTTCGCCTAGGAAATGAATTTTCGAAAAATAAATTCGAAGTTTTCGTTTGTATCGAACGAACTTGTTCAATAAAATGATTGAATTGTTCGATTAAACGAAATGTCTCTCTATTCGTCACATCATAAACAAGTATAAATGCTTTTGTCGATGCATAATAACTTTTCCCGATAGTTCGAAAGTTTTTCTGACCTGCTGTATCCCTAGAAAATTCATTTTTTTTATTCTCATTCAATCGAATTATCTCATCTTACCAAACATGTAAATTAACATGTGCTTGTTCAACGGGAATAATTGTCTGTACAAAATCAACTCCTAGAAAAAGAAAAATGGACGAAATTATTTGATCAATTTTTCTGTTTTTGTTGTTGTCTTTTCAAACCAATAGTCGATCCAATATCAGGTCGAAAAGCATTGCCAGCTATATGCCGTTGAATCGATGTTTTTCCTACGAGAGTATCACCGAGTAATAGAACTTTGTATTTAACATCATACGATGTTAGATTGGCTTCGTTTGTCGACATTAGTTTTTGATTACTAAATACACAGTAAAAACCGTCAAGACTTTCGTATGAAAAGAAAAGGAAAAAAACTAAGATATGACATAAGAGAGACAGATATGATAATGATAATAAAAATAAATAGAGAAAGAAAATAACATCGGCAAATCCACCTGATCTTTCGTATTGAACAAAATGATGTTTTAGCATGATAATCAATGACAAAACCAGCATTATCATAGGCAATTGTATTGAAAACCATGATTGTTCGGTTGTTGTTATTATTATTGGATTTTTTCTTATAAATACATCAGATGCATTACATTGTATTCAGATATTTGATGAGAAGCAAAAGAAGAATGGATGATACATTCTTATCTCTATGAGTGCGTCTCTCTCTCTCTCTCTCTTTTTCATATCTGTACATAGTCAAATTTGAAGACGAGAACAATAAATACATCAAAGTCTAGACAAGCAATACATACTTCGTTATATTCTTTGGCGCCATTTGATGATTTTTATACGAATGAATTCGAAAAAAGAAGAATTCAATATGTAAGATCAAATTTCATATATACAATAGAACAGACAAAAAAAGTCAAATCATAAAATATTTCTCGTTTAGAGAGAAACTATGTACGTGCGTTTGATACATTTCTTCTCTCTCTCTTTTTTTGTTTAAAATGATAATTTAACTCTGAAATTGAGACCATGAATGACCTTCAATTTAATTTTTTTTAAAAAAATGAGCGATTTATATTCCTTAGTAACGTTATTTTATTAAAACTAAACATTTCTCTCTCATTCATCTATTATTTATTCATTTGAATTTTTATCAAAAACAAAGAATGAAATCAAGTATCATTGATCCAACATATCCAGCTGTTTATTCGAATTTTAATCGAGCGAAAACATTCATCTATTTTAGTCTTCGACAATTTGTGATTTTCATAACCATCTACGATCTTATATTTTCATTGTTAGGCACTTGTTTTGGTTCAATCTATATTTTCATTGATTATCTCAGTCGAATTGAATTTTCTCGAAATTGGAATTTAATTCAATATGTCATTCATATACCCGTTGGAATCTTTGTCGATAGTCGAGTTATTTTCCATTCATCATGGACACTTGATTTCATGTCAAAATATGCAATGAGTATTCTCTATTCACATTTATTTTTAAATCTTTTACTATTATTTTGCTCATGGAATATGTATTATGCTATTCAAAATCATAAACCAACTCGTGGTATGAGAATAAAACTATCGATTAATTATTTGAGATTTTCATTTTAGCAATATGTTATTTCATCAGCAAGACGGCGTATTTTGTTCATACGAGTACGATTTTCATTCAATGGATTACGAATCGAAATGAACAAGATTTGCGAACGTATGAATTTGAATTTAAAAGAAAACAATAAGATTTGATTTCGTTCTTCTTCTTCTTCTTCTAAATAGTATTCAAATCTTCTATGGCGATGGTAAATGGGGATTTTTAACAGCGGAATTGAATGTATTTTGTTTGATATTATTGGATTTTCTTTGGAAAACAACGACATTAATAATTTCTTTTCGTTCAATACAATATCTACGTGATTATCGTCTTCGAAATGAACATGATTCAGATAAAAATTCATCGTCGACACTTGTTGTTATAGAAGTCAATGGAAATAATAAATGCTTAAATATTTAGAAGTTTTGTTTGTTTGCAAAATAAATCTATTTGTCGAAGATGATGATCCATTCATCTGTCAAGTCAAAAGAAGAAAGAAAATAGATTTTTATCGGGTCTCTTCTTCTTGTTCTTGTTCTTCCACGTCGTCTGTTCTTTTTCTCTGTTATTTGAAAGAAAAATTCGACTAATTAAATTAGTCTATCTTGCATAGATGATGGGTACTGTGCTAGTAGAAAATCAATTTGTATTTTTCTCATCGACATAAATTCGATCAATCGGGCAAAAGAGCGAGAGAGAGAGAGAGAGAGAGAAACTCTTTGACGATAGTTTTCTGTTGTTACAAATTCGACAGTGAACTCAATAGAAATATTGATGTATATTTGCAACCGATTAAACAAACTATAAGTCTTGTACTTACATAAAAATGACAGGTATGAGTTTCTTTATTTTTGAATAGAACGAGAATAAAATTGAACTAATTTGTTTTGGAAAAAAGACACGAAAGAGAGAGAGAGAGAAAGTAAATAGTATTTTTTTTTCTTTTCTATAGTAATTACACCGAATAAAGTAGGAGAAAAGAAACACATATCCAACGACAAGCAAATGTTAGTCACTTATTGAACGAATTTCATTTCCTAATTGTTTCTCGAATGCGCGTAACGGCTTCCGTTTGTGATCAGTCATGAGTTCTCGTTTTGCTAAGGGAAGAATAGAGTGAAATGACTAACGTTGACTCAAAATACATCATTGATCAATTTTGTTCAACAAAAAGAAGAAGAAAAAACTAGAAAACGACACATCATTATTCACACGCATTTATAAAGATGATTATCGAATCGATCTTTAGCTTGAACGAATGACGATGATGATGTTGACGACGACGTACAATGTCAATATCTTGATGTCGTGAGCTACAAACATTTTTTCTTCTCGTTTTTTCTTCTTCTTCTTCTTCTTTTTGGTTTTACATACAAATTAATTCTTTCTTGTATGCGTTCATTCTTTTCTACAGTAGTCGACAATGCAATGATGATTTTCCCTGTTCTCTCTCTCTCTCTCATTTTTTTTACTATTCACATTAGTATTTTTTGCCTTTTCTGCCTATCATATTAAAAAAATTGCAAGTATAGATATCGACGAGGGACATTGGGAGAAAAGAGAAACAGGAGATTTTTCTTCGAGCTTATTTTCCAGTCTCTTTTGCTTTGTCACCCTATTCTACTATGCATTACAGCAAGTGTGTCAATAGTACAACACTCGTTGTTATAGTTATGTATAACAAAACATACTCTTTTAGATTTCTTCGAGTTTTTCTTTCTATTTGACATTCTATCATCATGCTTTTCCTCTTCATCATCTTCAGTTTTTAATTTGAGTATGCTTATTCATTCTTCTAGATCATCGTTACTAATGCAATATACTTCTCAACAGCAATCACATACTTATTTTACTCCAATTCAAACGCCATCATCATCATCATCATCAATACAATGTGCAACTATCTATTCGCCACCACCATCATCAGCATTAGATAGAAAACAAGAAATTTATTCATCGATTCGATTAACACCTCTTCAACCGTCGACAACTTCATCGTATATGTCACCTATTGAATCACCGACAAACTTTATGTCGCGAAATTCCGCATCGTCATCGTCGTCCGATCTCAAAGAACTGGACGTGTTGAAATTATTCGTCGGACAAATACCTCGACATCTCGAAGAAAACGATCTTCGACCAATATTCGAAGAATTCGGACCTATTTACGAATTAACCGTACTTAAAGACAGATTTACTGGCATACATCGTGGTAAGGAAATAAATTAATAAAAAAAAAACTGATTTTCTTCCATATCAATGTCTACAGGCTACATATTATTCTTTCTATTTAATCAAGTAAAATACATAATATATTTCCGGTTTTATATGACTGTTACAGAGCAACACAAAAAAAAACCTGAGAAAACCGACAAGCAGCCAGCATGAGTGTGAAATACATGTTCATATATTCATTTGACAAGATGAATGCGTATACGAATGAAATAATCGATTGATTCTGCTTTAAGATTATCGGTCGCGTGTGTTGCGGCCATCTGTCCGAGAGAATTCGATGAATTGTCAACATGCTGTTCGATTGTGATTTCTTTTTCTTTTTCGTTCGTTGTGTGGTCAATCAGAAAAAGAAATTCTATATTCCATCGTTTCCTCTTGACAATTCTCTCTCCTAATAGCATTGCTTTCCTCTTACCGTGCGCTAGTAGCGACCGTCGACGGCCAACGGCAATAAAACGATATTAATAATCATTCGATTCTTTTTCTTTGACAGATGGTCAACTCTTATAAAAAAATCTATATATAAAACGCGAAAGTAGCAAACGTTCGTGCGCGTTCTCTCTCTCTCTCTCTATTCATTCACTTTTTACAGTTTCATCATGTTGGTTGATACACTCAATGGTAAGCTCAACAGATGTCATATTATTCTTTTTTGCAAATAAGTTGAACAAAATCTTTAAATCTGGTTTATTTCTAGGTTGTGCTTTTCTCACCTATTGTCATCGAGATTCAGCAGTTCAAGCTCAAGAAGCTCTACATGAACGACGAACATTGCCAGGCGTAAGTTATGTTTTCCTAGATGTCGGCAGTCTAACATTTGAAAATCGGGAAAAAAAGACATAGACACACAAATTTCTGTTCAAGAATAACATGGCGTTTTTTTTAGTTTTGATTTACCCCATTTGAAAATTCTTAGTAAAAATAAAATGTGCGAGACTTTCTTTTTTTACAGTTAATGATAATTACGATTGACAGTTGTTTCATTTTTCGATATACCTAAGGGATTCACACAATAGGCTAATGCAGTGATTTGTATTTATAGAATTTCGAATGATAATTATAAGACTCATTTTTCTTGTCGATGATTTTTTTGAGTTAGATATGTAAGCATGTGTAGTTCATCTCTTGTTGCGTTTTCTTCATACAATAGACGTATGCTACTGTTTCCGATTCGCACAATGAACATGCTTTTCCTTTTTATCAATAGCACGCGACAGACGAGATTTTTTCTTCTTCACATCGTCTTTTTTTTTCCTTTTTGTTCGGCAAACTATTCGTAGATATATAGAAAAACGGCAGTAGTGTTACGAGTATTGAATCGATCCATCTTCTTTCTTTTTTTTGTTATTTGTCTGTGTGTGTGCGTGTGCGTGTTTGAGTATAGATTTAAACTTCGACTAGTTTACATCAGTTGGCAAATCGTATAAATACGTTATGAAAAGAAAATATTGCAACAAAAGTGATACATTCATATCTACTTTGGAATCGTAAGTTTAGCATTTGAGCACACGCACATTAACACAGACATATAGATTTAGATGAAGTCTTTCATTATTCTATTTGACATTTTTCTTCTTTTCTTCAACTCATTCATTATATCTATTTAGCTTCGATAATTATCTTTAGCATTCTTCTCTTTTTTTTCTCCTTTATTTCACTCGAACTTCGACTAAGTTAGATTGTCATTGTATGGCACGTGTCGATTTTCCTCTTGAATGCAGCTTTGAACTAAACCGTCATTATTATGAGTATACAATTACTATTGTTCAAGTGAGAGAAAGATATACAGATGTTCGAATATTAAAAAAAGAAAGAAAGAAAGAAAGAGGAGATGTCGGCAAGCATGTCATATTCTATGTCCTATCGTGACAAAACGTCAAACGAACGAAGAACAAAAAACGGAAATCGCCTCTGGCGAATTCGAATGACGAGATGTGTGTGTGTACTGCCACAAAAAGCAGCACAAGCAAACATGACAAAAAAAAGAAAAAGAAGAAGAACGAGATGATGAATTGAGAAGGAAAAGGCACCGATGCATATACATATCATACGATTGCGTGCTTGCCAATTAATTTTCGAGCAGACAAGAACGTTCAGAATACTCCACCCATCATTGAAACGGAAGTGCTAGACCACCCACTGTATAGTTTTCTCATCCCGATTACTAATTATGTAGCTCAGGAGAAGCTGACAGAGAGGATTAGAGAATGCAAGAATGAATGAGAAATGAAATGAAGAAGAAGAAAAAAGAATAAGACAGCTAAGAATGGAAAAAGAAAATTGAACTACGTAGTTGTGTATAATGAATCAAATTCGCGTACACACAAACAATTTTATTTAGACGTATTAGCATAAGATCAAACTTGAATTTCTTTTGTATTCAAAGAAAATTAATGTGTTGCATTATTTTTAGATGAGTCGTCCTATTCAAGTCAAGCCAGCTGATAGCGAATCACGAACAGGTAATTTACTCAGTCTAAAGGTTTCTATTGGTCAAAAATAGATTAAAGAAGAACAACAAAAAAAAATGCACTCATACTATATTCTGTTCTTCATATCTACTCAATGGCTTATCTCTATTCGTTGATTAATATCAGTCTATTTCATGACTGTCTTAAAAGAAAATTATTATTAACAAAACTAAAACATACACACACATACAACAAGAAAAAACGAGAAAAGCAAAATTTAATATTTATTATCATATTTTCTATTGACACGACATGTTTCCCTTTCTCTTTTGCTCTCTAACTAAACGCTTGATTTTTTTAATAGCAGATAACACTTTGAATTTACTAGAGAAAAAGAAAAAAAGGAAATTAACAATCTATTGTTAGCGACAGAAAGCGGATGTGACGCATCAACAGTGCAAGTATAGTCAAGACTTGAACATTGAAAAATGCCGAAGGAAATAAATAAAAGAGCCAAATCTCTCAACGTCTGTTCTTTTCGTTTATTCGCTCCTTCTTCTTCTTCTACATGATCATCTGTTCTTGCTGTTGTTGATTTTTTTTTGAAATAATGACAAGTACCTATCTATCTGACTTTAGTGTTAGCATCAGCAACAATAAACACACATGTGAGTTAGTTATAAACAAAAAATTATATTTTATATATTAATTGTTGTTGATTTTTTTATTCAATGGTGGTGAATAGTGCCTATGTCGTTGCTGGTCTCGCTCTTTTTCTTTCATTCAATGGTGTAACGTTCAATCGTTGTGCTGGTTTTTGTCTCAGTCTATAATCGATGTGCTCTCGGCGTCGTCATTGTCAATAGGCACATATATCTTCTCGTTTTTATTTTTATTTTCTCATCATTATCTTTTTTTTTCATAATCTTGTCTCTGTCATTTTCATCATACACATAAACACTTCAGGTTAATTGCAATGTTGAGAAAAAAAAGAGAATAGAAAATCTTTTTCTTTCTCTCTCTCTCTCTCTATTTTTTTCTCTCTATAGAAGAAGAGCTGAGAGAAAGCAAATTGTCCAATCCGTATAGAAGAATGAACGAGAGCAGCATCCTCTTCTTCTTCTTCTTCTTTTTTTTTGTTCGTCTGACAGACATATAAAAAAGAGCCTAATAAGATTTCCCATCGACGATAGAAACTTGACCCGAGAATAGAGAGAAAAAGAAGCGCAGTAAGACAGCTAGGTAGTCGCGAGAACGAGAGAGAAAAAAATAGAGAGTGACTACTTTTTCCGGTCGACAAAAAAAAAGCGAAGAAGAAGAAGAAGAAGAAAAAGAGAAGTAGACGTTAGGGATTTCCGAGCGAAGCAACAAAAAAAAAGAAAAAAAAGAAGAAGAAGAAAATTTCTTTCTTTTTTTACATCTTCATCAGTATTCTCTTTCGATTCCATATAACACACACTATATTCATGATGGTGACAGCTTCAAACCAGACTCAACCACAATACTCTACATCTATTAATCGAGTACGAAATCTAGGTGAGAAATTAATTCATTTGGTTTTCTATTTTAATCTAAGTTCATGCATACATATGTGTATGTTCGATAAATGACAGATGTTTCTTTTTTAAATGTATATAGAAGGGAAAACAAAAGAAATTTTTTTCTCATTCGAATATTTATTTTATTTGTTTGTTTGTTTCTTGTTTTATGTAGAAGATCGCAAATTATTCGTTGGCATGTTGAACAAACAAATGACCGAAGAAAATGTTCGAACTATTTTCGAACCATACGGAGCTATTGAAGAATGTACAATTCTACGTGGACCTAGTGGTGATAGTAAAGGCTGTGCATTTGTGAAATTTTCTACACATACCGAAGCTCAACAAGCCATACAAAATGTTCATGGAAGTCAAACATTTCCGGGTGCATCGTCATCGATTGTTGTTAAATTTGCTGATACAGAAAAAGAACGACAATTACGACGTATGCAACAATTGGCTGGTCCACTTGGACTTCTTTCGAATCCACTTGTACTTCAACAAATCGCCGCCAATTTAAACTATCAAGGTTATACACAAATTCAACAACAAGCTCTTTTAGCATCGTCAACAGGCGCTCATCAAACAGCCTATACAACAATTCCAGTTTTGACAACATCAGGTCAACAAATGAGTAACGGAACTATGACACCATCGACAGGTAAACATTTTATTAAATGAAAAAATTTGAAAAGAAAAACATGAAATTATTTTGCCATAGGTGATTGTGACAATATGGACTTTTCGAATTATACTTTAGTCAATGCATCTCCTGTTAATAATGGTCCAGCAACGATCTATCAAACAACAGTACCAACATCAAATGGTCAACCAACAGATTTATTTACATCAGGAATGCAATATTCAAGTATGAAATCAACTTTTGACAACGAAACAAAAGAGAATTTAATATTTTTTTTTAATTCAAATAGCAATGGTTGCTCCAACAATTGATACAGCTACTGGTCTGCAAATCCAACCAGCTACAGCTTACACGGCCTTACCAGCTCAATATCCAATATACGCTCCGACAGCTATTTATTCTCATTTGCCAACAACAACTTTAATTCCAAGTGCATTAGCATCACCTGGCAAAGAAGGTGAGAAAAAACGCATTTTAATCATCTTCGAACGATATTTGACGCTCTATTTTTCTCTAGCTCTACCACAATTCTTCGGGCCTGACGGTTGTAATCTATTTATCTATCATTTACCACAAGAATTCGGCGATTCAGAACTTGCATCAATGTTCATGCCATTTGGCAATGTTATTTCGGCGAAAGTCTATGTTGACCGTGCCACAAATCAATCCAAATGTTTTGGTAATTATATTGCGATGATTTCTTTTTTTTTTGTTTATTAATCTTTTTTTTGTCCTTCAAGGCTTTGTCTCTTATGATAATCCTCAATGTGCTCAACAAGGTAATAAAATCTATTTTGAGTCGTGTTTTTTTTAATTAATATCTAATTTCTCTTCTTTTAGCCATACAATCGATGAATGGATTTCAAATTGGTATGAAACGTTTAAAAGTTCAATTAAAACGTCCAAAAGATTTGGCTAAACCGTATTAACATCGTATTCATCTCGACACACAGTGTATTTTCTAGTCATGTACAATGATAACAACGAAAACAAGAGTGCGTTTATGTGTGTCCTAGTCAAAACATTCTCACAGACTTAATTTTCATTTTCAAATCCTTTTTTCTTTCTTTCTTTTTTCTTTTTTCTCGATAGTCATGATATGTTCTCATCTATTTATTCGAATTTAGACAGTCATTCATTCATTCATTCGTTCATTCCTTTTTTAATTGTTGCGTTAAGACTTTTTTTTTGTTTATTTTGGACAAAACTTCATAATTTCCATAACGGATCTTTTTTTTCTTAAAACATTTATTATGAATATTATTTGACTTATTTACTCGCTCTTTTTTTTGCTGCTGCCGCCGCCACTCGCTGCTGCTTGTTAATTTCTTTTTATTTCTCTCATGTTAATTTTTTTTCTCTGCAAGGCTCATCAAGCCTTATATCTTCCTAGTTTACTCTTTTGAAAATAAAATCAAAATTAAGATTTTTTTTCTTTGATTTTACTAGATAAAATAAACTGAAATTAAACATTTTTAAAAGTTTGATTTTCATAGGCATTTAACGAGGACGACCGAGATTCGAGTTGAGAACCATGGTGACGAGATGTTAGTTCTAACGATGATGAATCTTCATGATTGAGTAGATTTAAATTCGGTTCACTGCGAATTAATGGCAATAGTGGTGCGTCTTTATGTTGAGCACGACGTTGATCGTATTTAGCCTAGAGAAAGAAGAAGAAGAAGGAAAAAACGAGGTGTTTAATTATTGAAAAAGCACTTTGCTTCTTTTTTTTTGCTTCATTCATCTATTATATTCAGTAAAGTGCGTAATAAGAATACTTTATGCAAAGATGAAACAAAATAAAAATGAAATTCTAATTCATTCTACAAAGTCTTAGTACACCGGAAATAATTTCAAATCGACGAACTTTTTAATAAAAGACTTTATTTGTAAGTTATTTACTTTATTATAGAGTATAACGCCAACGACAGCCAATGCCATACCGAATACATTTGTTAAAGTCACACGATTTTTTAAAATAATTAATGATGTACTAATAACAAATATACGTTTTGAACTATTGGCTATACTATACGATAATGGTGATACAAGTGAAATCATCGTAAATGCAACAACATTATGAATATAGTTAAGTATACCATCGAGAAATAAATAGAGTATTATTCGACTAGCTAATTTTATTTTATGCTAAATTATGAACGAAGGTTTTTTTTCTTTGGAAAGAAAATTTCTATTTGAACAACTCACATATTTTTCATTGTAGTAGATATCAATACCATCGTAGAGAAACCAAAAAGGAATAAATAGACAACAACCAATTTTAGCTAAGAGTGAAAGAAGGAATATATGATGAATAGCAATGTCTTTCAATGACTATATGAATAAACAGAAAATAGATTTTATATTTGAGATAAAAAAAGAAAATGTTCAACGAACTTTTTTAGAATAAATATTTTGTAGTGCAAATCCAAATGTTGATATAAGTGCACTGATTAACCCCATCATATTAAATGATATTTCAGTTACTGTTGCAATAATAACACCGATCATAATCGGTAGAAGTGAAATATAAACAGGTATCGTTTGTTTTTCATGAAGAATTAACCGAGATAGAAATCTAATGAACGAACAGAACAGAAGACAAGAAAAATTTATTATTTATCGTTATTGTTAACAAATAATTACACAGTAAATAATGGCATTGTAGCTTTGATTGTATGTGCATAGGATATAGGAATTTTCCAGAGACTAATATGAGATGATAATTGTGCGAGAAATTTACCGATTGCTAATGGTACAATGATTTTAAAATAATAAATTCGATTTTGATAGAGATATTCAGGTTGTGGAACTTTCCAAAATCTAAATAATTCAAGAATTAATTTACTGAAATAAAACTAAGGACTTTTTCTTTCTACCGAATCAATGGAATACAAAGAATCCATATGCTCAATAGTTGAACTAATGTAACTGTTAATGGGAAAGGAAAGACTTCTAATAACTCTTTAACAATAACATTGCCAATTGCAGACGAGGCTATGAATTGAAAATGCTTCGTGGCTTTTTTTTTTGTTCTTTATTAATTTAGTAATTACTCACTATACCAAACAAAACATAACGAACCGATTTGTAAGCATTCGAATAGAAATGAATCACGACGTAAATGAAACATGATTTTACAGACAAGATAACGTTTTAATTTTTAACATTCATTATTCTGTGGCTTTCGTGGTCTAAAAGACGAAAGATAGAATATTATATTAAAATCGGACATCCTTGAGTTATTTTGTATAATAGCAATAGGCAAGGAAAAAAAACGGGAACAAGATACCGTACAGAAAGGTCGGTATATAAGAAAGTATAAATATACGTATATGAGTAGTACATGACTTGCGTTTTCGTTTTTTTTCTCTCTTTTTGTAATCATGTTCGTTTTTGTCGAAAAAATGGTCTTGACGTTCTATGGTTGGTATTTTGTGAGTCAATTACAACAGATGTCGTTTAGTTAAGACGAAAAAAATCGTATTAATTAGATAAATCGAAAATCTTTCAATGAATTTATTCGAAAATTGATTTATTTTTGTAACAGAAATACTTTTAATGCTTGAAATTCTATTTCAATATTGGATTCTTTCGTTTTTAAATCAATAAAAATCGTTCATTTGCATGTTCAATGACGCCATCTGTAACAGAAATTTCTGTTTGATTGCTTGTCGATCAAATAAAAATCTGGTCAATCTTATACACACACATGCACACAGACAGACAGACATATTTATCTTATCGCATAATTCGTGAAACGTGATTTTGAGAAATGGATATGAGTGGAAATTACAATAATGCATTTCAGCCACCGTTGATGGCCTATCCATTTCCAATGCATAATCAAGCATTATTTGAACAACCGTACTTACCACCTCCTATGCCCACACAATATCCTAATCCGAGAGCACTAGTAGATATTGTTTGTTTTGATTTTGATGATGATTTTTATTTGAAAATGAAACATATAGATTGCGACACCGAAACCGGAAAAACGTAAACAGGAACCATTGACTTGTGATGCATGTGGTATTGAAGTTAATTCTCAACAAATGATGGATGCACATATTCGAGGACAGAAACATATTAAAAAAATGAAACTTAAAGTAAAATTTTCTTTTGCAAGTGTTTCACTCATTTTTTTTTCTGAATTTTCTTTCTCATAGGCAGTTACAGCTTCAACGACATCAATCGAAACACCGACTCTCGAACAGCAAAACATACAAGTGTCTACAGTTCCTGAACCAATCGTAGCACCAGTTGAACAAACTTCAGCTCCATCGACTGTAAATAAATCCACAACATCCAACGATAAAAGTGTCTTACAATCATTAAATGAATTAGCTAAATTCAATAAAGTCAATATTAATTAGATAATATTTACAATATATATAGTATCAATCGTTTTCATTTAGGTTATTTCAAAATATGATTTAACCAAAGAAACAGGTCCAGCACATAATAAAACCTTTGAAGTTCAATTGACACTTGGAAATGAAATCTATCATGGTATAGGTACAAGTATAAAACGTGCCCAACAAGTTGGTAAGTTTATTCGAAAGTTTTTTTTCTTTTCAATCGAAAGTTTTTCTTTCCTAGCTGCTGAACAAGCTCTATCAATGACTAATTTACGAAAGCCTGAATCAACAACTCGAGCTTCTCGTAATAATCATCCTCAACGTATTAATCCTCCTCGTGAAAGTATGTTTTAACACACACATAAAACAGAAAGTCTTCATTTGTCGCAATAATCTTTGTTATTTCTATGTTGAAAAATTGCTTTTATAGTTGCAGGATGATTGATTTCTACTGGTTTTCCAATTTATACGAACGCAAGCTCGTTCGCTTTCTTTTTTTTTCGATAAATCGAATTGACTAGAGATTTACATAGAGAACGAGAGTTTTATTTTCATCTCACGAATCGAACATATCTATAGAATTCATTTGAAAAAAAAGAAATAGAAAAAGCATCTTAGAAAAAGAAACCTAAAAATTTCTGACTACGGTAAGTGCGCATCTCAAATAAGCAAAAAAATTGAATTCTTAATAAATCTGAATATGCTTTCATTTGTAATTATTATTGATTGTTTTTAGCTGTGGTAGCAGCACCACCACTACAACCACCAATTCGTTCACAATATGCTCCAATGTCATCGTCAATTCGACCGAAAACTTCATCGATTTCACGTGATCAATTTTTTCATACAAAAAACAACGAATTAACTGATGATAGTCTCATTATTTCTCAATTACAAACATTGGTCGATGATATCGAACGAGCTTTGAAAACTGTCTCGGATAAAATCATGGAACAATGTAAACAACAAAATCTTATGGTCATTCCACGTTTACCTGACAATGTTAAATTAAATAACAACGAACAAGATAATGAAGATCCAACTGAATCATTTCGGTAGAGAACCTCCAGAATACTTTTTCATTCAATTAAAAATAAATTCATTTTTAGAATGCTCAAAGGTGCAATGAAAGTTTCGACATTAGCCATGCGTTTATTCTATAAATATGATCGTGAATATTTTCTCGTACTTATTTGTGCTAATAAACCGACAAGTACATTATTAAATGAAATATCACAAGAATTAACAATTGGTCTAAATGCTCAAGCCATAGCTGCACTTCAATTAGATTCGAATAATGAAGAAGTGAAACCGATTACATATGAAATTGAAACGAATATTTCCGAAGCATATTTAACTGTTCAATGTAGTCTCTTGCCAACATATAAAATGAAAATCTTGTTAACCTCACCTGTTTTTCGAACGGAAAATTTCTTGAATATCGATGAAACTAAAAGTGAACAAATAGCACAATTAAATCCCGATCCTGACGATATGTTAAATAAAGACAAATGTCTCGAAGCTGCAGCCGAAATACGTATGCTGTTTCGTTATTTGAATCAAACACACACACATAAAACTTGTTTTTCTTTCTAAAGGTCATTCAAATTGGTTTACACGTTGTATGATGGACAATCCAACGAATACGATTGTCATTCGTCTTCTACGTCATTTACAATATCAACAAACACCATTGAAATATTTCAATTTCTGGTGTTTAACATTACTTGTTAAGAAATGTCAAACTCAACCGATTCATTCGACTGCACAATTGTTTCGTTTAGTTTTTGCTTATTTAAGTAGTGGCATACTTTTAGAAAATCAATTGATATCGACTATCGTCGATCCATGTGAAAAGGATCTTGTTGATGCAGCGGCTTATCTATCGACAAAACAACGTTTAGATATAACGAACTATGCAAATTCTATTCTTCGTTTGATTGCTTTTGACAAATATGAAACAATTTTTGATGAACAACACAGTAAACAAATAAAAACTGAAATCTAACGTGAAAGACATTTTGCGCATGTGTATGTGTTTCATATATAATAAAATTTACGAAACGGACAGTGTGTGCGTATATACGTATGTACCACTTCTATGATAAAATCATGTTAGACAAGAGAAAAATAATAATTGCAATGAAATAGGATCAACTTTATTATATTTCAAATTAAATCATAACCAAAATGGAAATGATTTAGCAAAAAAAAGAATAAAGTAGAATAACTTAAAACAATAAATACTATCAATGAAATAAACTAACTGAAGCAAAAAGATGAAGAAGCTTGATAGATAGTGTTGGAACTAAGAACTTCTTTGATCTATTGTGTAGCTATGAGATGTTTAATAACTGGCAGATGATGATTCAGCACTGTATGATGATGATTGGAATGATGCACCACCACCAGCAGCACCGCCGCCACCAGCTAAAGAAAAGAAAATAATTCAATGAATGAAACAAAACTGATGAAAACATACCAAGGAAGTTGCTGAATTCACCTTGATCGAGGGTACCATCTTGGTTGGTGTCAGCAGCAGCAAAAGCAGATTCAGCACCACCAGCAGCACCATAACCACCAGATGAGAAGCTTGATGATTCGAATGATGATGATGAACCGTATCCACCAGCTTGACCAGCTTCGAATCCAGCACCACCAGCAAATCCAGCACCACCGGCAAATCCAGCGCTAGCAGCATCGAAACCTGCACTAGCATCTACACCAGATGAAAAACCAAATGATGATGAGCTTGCGCTGAAACTGGCACCAGCAGGTGGTGACTAGAACAAAAATCGAATTGAATGTATTGAAATGAGAGAGAGAGAGAGAGAGAGAGAAAGAACATACGATATCTTCGACGACACCAGCGGCACGAGCTTGTTGAACGAGTGTGCTGGCTTCGAGGAGTGAAGCTCCGTATTGTTGGATATAAGCTTGTGGGTTAGCTTGAGTGACACCGAGTCGTTGGAATTGACGGACAATACGAACTTGAACTGGTTCATATTGGATGATGACGTTACGTGGAGCAGCATAAGCTTGAGCAGCAGCAGCACGTTGAACGATTGTTTTTCGTTTAGCTTGAGCACCATATGGAACCCATCGTTCGATGATAATGTCACCTATATACGATTATATTCAAACGATGAAGAGAACTAAGACATACGAGTTCTTACGTGGTCGTGGTGGAAGGGGTGGAAGACGTTCGATGATGACCGATCGTGGTGGAACAGGGAGAGCGGCCAATCTTCGGATGACTGTTTGTGAAGCGACCGAAGCTGGTGGTTGTGGTGGTCGTTCACGGAGAACGAGTGGGGGTGGTTGTGGAAGAGGTGGAGCTTGTTGACGAATACGAAGAGGTGGTGGTGGGGGTGGTTGAGGTGGACGAACTTCTTTGATGATGAGTGGCTACAATGTGTAGACAAATCGTGAGAAATATTTTCAAAACGAAATGATGAGAGAATACTTACGCCTGGGGGTGGTACTGGTGGTGGTTGAAGGAATCGAACTCGAATGTTTTGTGTATAAGTTTGAACACCACCAACAGCAGCACGACGGATGATTTGTGGGTTTCGGTCAATGAAGAGACCTTGAGCATCGGTAGCATATTGTTGAACTTGTGTTGTTGATGATTCGTATGAGCTTGTGTTGACACCTCCAGCTGAAACGAGAGCAGCATCAGCACCACTTGAGAATGAAGCAGATGAAGCTTCATATCCGCTTGCACTAGCACCACCGCCAGCAGCGAAAGAAGCAGCATCATAACCACCAGCGAGACCGCTGCCTGATGATGAAGCTTGATATGATGAAGATTCGTAGCTTGAACCTCCAGCAGCACCGAGATTTTGTCCTTGAAATCAAAATATCGATGATTAGTTATCAATTTTTCACTCAAATTGAAGAGAACCTACCGAGGAAGTTACGGAATTCGTTGAGGTCTACTCGACCGTCGTTGTTGGCATCAGCTTGGTTGAAAGCTGATTCAGCACTACCACCAGCAGCACCGCCACTGCTTGATGAGTATGACGAGGATTCGTATGAATAGTTGGCCATTGCACCTGTTCACTAAAGTACGATTGAAGTGATGCAAAACTACTGATAGATGCCGATTTATATAGGCCTAACTGTTCATGCATGACTAACCAAAGACAAGTAGACAGAAGGAGAATGAGAGGAGGACAGAGAGAGAGAGAAAGAGAGAAAGGATGATGCATGAAATGAATGTCTGTTTAGCTAGTTTTTCATGGTCGAATCTTTTCGATAAGACAATGAATAGCTCATAAAAGAAGAAATAAAAGGAGAGAGAAAGAGAGAGAGCGCAGGGGAAACAGATGATTTGATACGAGCACCCAATCGTAGCTATAATCTTTGAAAGACCTTCATCACTGGATAAAAACAACAAGATTATAATCGACTATTCTTTTTTTTTTGTCAATATAATCATTAATAACCGTGTAATATGAACAGCTGATAAACGGCATTCATCAATGAAAAGAGAGGGGAAAAAAGACGAAATATAGTTGGGACTCATATATGCTCGAGATAAATTTACATCAAAGCCATTTATGAATAAACACTAGGTATCTAATCGTCTTATTGACTTTTCAATGTCAAATTTTTAGTTATGACTGGTCTAATAATATCATATATAATGTCCTTAATTTTATTTAAAAATAAACATTAACTTTTTAGGTAAATGAAAACGAACAGAAACATATATTTCTCTTTCGATTTGTAAATAATAAACAACCTTCGAATACTTTTTTTTTTAACAACATCAAGGATTTTCTACTTTGCCTTTTAATTTTATGTTGTTGTCTACATCAAATTAATAGTTCCTCTCCGTTGATAACTCATCTTGTTAATTAAACAAGTTACATATTTTCGGCTTTCAGGTTTTCTTTTTTCTTCTTCTTCTTCTCATTCCCCTCAACTTAATCACATCGATTACCTTGCAAATCAAGGATTTCGTCTTCGATAGATATCATGCCTAATAAACATTATTTTATAGAAAAATTTGTTTTTATTGATATAATAGGTTAACCTTAGAAGATGAAAAAAAACGTAAAATCAATGTTAAAAAGAGAAAAAAAAGTGCGTGTATGTGTACACGAGCCAATTAATTAAAACGAAGCTCGTTAAAATAATCTAATAAACTAACAATACTCGTTTGATCACTCGTTGTTGTTCGAACGACACGTTGACGATCGGCACGTTCAAAATTCGATCGAACAAGTTCGTAATATTCACCATCGGAGAGAACTAATGATTGCATTTTCGTACAACGAATTCTATATTATGAAATAGAAAAAAAAAGAACGATAAGTAAAATCTAATCAATTTACCGAATATGATCAATAAATTTCGAACTATTCTCATTCCATCGTAAGGTTTCTTCGTCCCATTGAATTTCTAATCGTTCTAATTTTTGACATTCTTGTGCACAAGATTCGAGAATTTGATCGATATGAATACGTGTATTAATCTTCTTAAACCAACCATGTGACGTACCCATAACTAGAATTCTATTTTGTTTTATGAGGAAGAAATGCATATATATATATATATATATATAGAAATTCAATCGATTCGAGTTGATTTACTTGAGATTTTTCATGAATTTAATCGAATTCGTCCAAAATTGTTCTGTTACTTTCGAATTTCCCGCATAGGATACACCAAATAATTGTCGACCGTGACATTTAAAGAATGTAAGTACCGTTTCAAAGCTAAGATTAACTGTATTACTGATATCAATCGCACGGATACTAGTTAACTTCCCTTCGACAATTAACATATCGAGAACCTCAAAGATAGAAGGGAAAAAACAACAAACCATTACGATCAATAAAACAAAACTAAAGTTCTGTCTACTTTATCAGTAAAACCATCACAGTATGGTACAGCCAAATATGTTAATCGAGGCAACCGTGAAAATATATTCAATAGACAATCTTCTGTTAATTCAGTCGATGATATATCTAATTCATGAACGGATGATGTTTCCCAATCAGCTGCTAACATAGCAGCATCCTCAATCGCTATTCAAAAAACAACATTCAACGTGTTTGTTTGTTTGTTTTTTTCTCTTCGTAATTTACCAGTATTTTGAAGAAGTAGACATTGTAATTTCTTACAACGTTGTAAGAGAATTTTAAAACTTGTTCCTTTAACTCGTGTGCAAAAATTTAACGATAAACATTCAAGATGAATACAACCGGATGCAATAGTTTCGATATGATTATCATCGACAAAAAATATACCGTACAAATTAATAACCTAGAGATCAAGGATATTTGTTTAATTAATTTTATATTTCACTCTTACGCGTAGATTCGGTGTCTGAGCTTTGATCTTACTGATATTTATCGTTTCATAAACTTCTTCTTCGGCTTCATTCGATTTTTCGATTGTTCCTAAGAAATTACAAACTAAAATCTATTTCACATCCAAAATATTCAATTCACCAATAACATGTAAAATTTCTAACGATGATAAATACGTATAAATTCGTCTCATAAAACCTTCGAGGAAGATGACTTCCGATAAGCAGATACAAAGCATTTTTAAATTACACGGAAATATATTTAAATCGTAGAAATCATGTAATTGCATTGCAGTTGAAAAGTCTAATGTTAAATATTTTAAATTTGGACATTTATTCGCTAATTCATGAAGAATATCAGCTGTGATTAATTCCATAGGTAATTCGATATATTGTAATGATGATGAAAAACGGTGGCCAATTAAAATGAGAAATTGATCGAGATTTTTCACATGTAAACCATGATATTCTGGCCGAAGAAAAACAGTTTTCCATAGTTTTGAATTTTGACTTAATAACCGCCAGAGACGACAAACACGCGCACAACGAATTAGTTCGCCATGTGGCAAATAGGCAAAGATTGATAGCAAGACCTTCTCTGGCAGAGCATTGATATCACGCTAGAAACACAGAAAACAAAAAATAGATTTCACTTCATCTTGATCGATATCGAATTTGATTTTCTCTGAAAATAGTTAATAATCACTTTGGGTGCGCGAATCGATAATTGTCGATCCATGGGCTTCATAGAATCGATTTATTCTGCTGAAGAAAATGACGAATGATAATTGAGATTATTAATGTACATAAAGTGATGTTATCAATATCTCAGTAGTTTATCTACTTTTGTTTCGAGATAGTTTAGCTCTTTGTACGTATGTCTGTATGTATGTATGTAAATGTATTTATGGAAGAAAAACGAGCAAGACGAGATTGTATTTATCCATAAAAAAAACGAAGAACAATGGACGTCTTGAGTCTAATGAATTACCTGCGTGTCTTTTGTGGGCAAACAGCTGGCTCGTTTCTTCGAGAGCTGAATTGTGCTACAATCCATTTTTTACAGTCAAATGAGATTATTAATGATCATATTGCTAGTTTTTCTTGTTTCTATATCTTTTTCAGATCTATTTTGTTTTCTTGCAAGTCGATATACAGATGGTCGTTTAGACCACACACACAAAAAAAAGAAAGAAACTACTCTTGCTTCTCTATAGATTAGGAATTCTTATCTTTTTTTTTTTGGCTATCGATCTAATAGATTTTCCAATTGTAATAACAAGAATATTGGTATTTAGTTTAGGAATGGGCTCTTTCGACATAAAAGATTTTTCATCAACAACGCAAACAAAGACATACATTTGTATATAAATATTCAGTGGCATTTTCGTCGTCATTAATATTTCTATCCGATAGTCAGCAGCAAACATCTGTCATTGACATCGAAGAGAGACGATTTGACTTTGAAAGGGAGAAAATATCAAGTATGCGCTATTGCTTATTTTGGACACAAGTCAAACAACAAAACAAAATAGATAAATATTTTTAGATTGTTTTGTTTTGTTTTTAATAGAATAAAAGTGAAAGTGAATAAGAAAAACGCTTTGAAACAAAGAAATCTGTTTGTAACTCACTCGTAATCGACGACGTGATCGTTGAGTTCCATTGTGCATAACATCATCGTTGAGATCGTTTTCATCTTCACCATCAGTAGCTTTATGATCTAGTGCTTCATGTGCAATGATAGAGAAAGCAGCCGTTGGATTCGTCATTGTGAATCGACGTAAGTCCGTCATAATTACTATTTTTTCTCTCTCTCTCTCGTTCTCGTTTTCTCGGGTTTTTTTTTTGTCTACACTAAATCAATATCCATCCATCATTTGTTTATGTCTCAAGAGCACTAATTCATCTTTATTGAGTCCAACATTATTGAAAGCAGTCGCAAATAAATCTACGAGAAAATGAAGATATCAACATGCACAATCTATTTATCTATATTCTTATTTATCGTTTTCTTCGTCACGATGGATCACACAAGGGGTTTTCTATGTTTTTTCCTCTCGGCTGAGTAATAACACATACGCACACATGTCACTATGATGCTACTGCTGTGATATTTTATCAACACGTACAAATGTCGTATTAATATATAATAAGAAAATAAGGCGTATTACGAATAATTCTATGTGATTTATTCATGTTTATGAAAAAAGAACAAAAGAAACAAGTACGAATAATCCAATATCTGCAACCAAAAGAAAATAAATAAGAACCCTCATCCATCTTCATTATTTGCTTTTCTTCAAAAAAAAACCAAAACTAATTATGTCGATGTAGTAGGCGTGTGATTTTTCGTTCCTGGTTTAAGAACATAATGTGAAGTTGGCAGAATTCGAGCGAGAAAATCGAGTTGATGTGTTTGAAACTGAAAAACAAATACAAATCAATTCGTTCATCGACCTTCAAATTTAACATACCGCTGGTCGATCAGGCATTGTTCGTCGTTGATAATCACTGCCGAATATAACTGTGTTCTCCGATAGAATTTCATTTGTTGTCAACGAACATTTCGCTCCAATCACACAGCCACTTGTCAATGTTACACTTCGACCCACATGTGCTTCAAATTAGACGAAAAAAAAACAATACTTTTCTATGAAAACTATTGTCTTCTGTACATACCTTTGCATTCGAGAACATTGTTATCACCTATTTTCAATGCTTCACAATCTATTCAAGAAAATATTGTCAAAAAAAGAAAAAAACGTTTGATTTTAAACTTACGTGAACCAACTTCGAAGACATTGTTGTTTCCAATAATCATCACAACTTGATTCATTTGATCTTTGTCTGAACCAGGTGGAAATCTAATCAATCGAAAATCAACATAGAATTGAAAATTTCAAAGGCCGATCATCAAACCGGTTTTCTATAACACATTGTTCTTCGATTAAATTTCCGTCGCCAATAAAAATCGGACCTGCTTCAGCAATAATACTTACACCAGGATGTATGATCGTTTTTGCTCCTTGAAAAAGAAAATTATTCGAAAACACAATTTTCAATGATATTCTCCTTTCAAACCAATGGATATTTCTCCGACTAGTTGAAGACGTTCTTCACAAACATGTGCACCTGGTGCAATCGTAACTGTGTAACTAGATTAACGAACTGAACAATGAGATTGACGAGTTTTTTAAATGGATCTCTTACGCAGAATTGATAGCTGGACACATTATTTGAGGGTGTTGTTTATTGAATCGATTTGAAAAGACGACGACAACTGTGGCAATCAATGATTCATCATCACTCGATAAACTAAACTGTATTGGATCTTTGTCTCTTCAGTGACATCTGTTATTCTTCGTTTTCTCCTTCTTTTTTTCTCTTTATTAATCTTTTAATGGAGAAATTCTCAAGCAACAAGTACATACAATTCCTTGAAACCAGATCAATATATGTTTACGTGCTGACATCTGCTGTTTTTTTTGCTCATACTAATTCTTATTGATGAAAGTTCTTTACGAATAGATATTCGACGAGCTCGACTTCTCTCTCACTAGTCTGAGAATAAATATTACGCTTAGTATCTGTAGAAAGTTTTTAGTTTGTCGATCCATTCACTCGAATGACAATATGGAATTCGATTTGTTTCTTAATAAATAAAAAAATCTAATGTCATTTTCGTTTTGAATTATCATTCACATAATTTAATATTCACTGACTATTTATCTAACAAGTAGATTACTTCGAACTACTACTTTAATACGCAGGGTTTCTTTCTCTCCTTTTCTTTTTTTTTTCAATTGCTTTCATCATTTTCTCAAGAGTTTCGACATCAAAATTATATGATTATGATTATTTCTTCTTCCTTCGATTCGGTCACACCATTTTCTCGTTGTTCTTTATTCACAAAAGAAGAAAAAAAAAGAAATACTATTGATTAATAGAAGCACATTTCTTTTCCTAGATAATACTCAGAATGAAATTAAAAATATATTAAACTTCTCTTTCTCAAATGGCGTTTACTCTCACATATGGGCATGTTAATTAGTCATGTATCGTTACTTTCGTTCTCGTTGTATCGTACTTCGTCATCTTATTTTTTGGCTATTTGTAATTACAATCATTAAATTAACAACTATATTCTATTATGATCTGCAAACACAATCAATTGACAGTAGTTCATTAGCATTACCGTATGATGATACGCAATATTCGAGAAATCGAACGATTGATTCAATAAATACGAATCCTATTAATCGAACAGCAATTGAATTCAATCGTCGATTTGTCGAGAAGAAAAATGATGAACAATTCATGTTTAATAAACATTTATTTTCATCGACATACACACGTTATGTACTTCTTGTACAAGTTCATACACGTATTGTTTATTTGAAAAAATTCATCGAAATGTTACAACATGTTGACAAAATCAATCAAACTCTACTCATATTTAGTCATGATTTTATTGATTCGGATATAAATACACTTGTAACGAATATAACATTTGTTCCGGTAGAATATCTTCAGGATGTTGCTTATGGTTTTTGTTTAATCGATGTTGTTTCTGTCTAGGTGATGCAAATTTTCTATCCATATTCTCAGCAGTTGTATCCAGATGAATTTCCAGGTCTTGATCCGGATGATTGTCCACGTGATATGGCAAAATACAGGTGAATAATTGAGTTTATTTTCGATATATTTCTGTAAGCATAGTTAAAATTATCCTTGCAGACATTCGAAAAACTTTATCGAGAGAGAAAAGTATGATTTGTGTGTTTGTTAATAATACTAGTAACTAACTCGCACCTGTGTGAAATTGAGATTTATAATAATAGAACAGATAATTAAACTTGTCTCGGTTTCAGAGCTCTTGCAACTCGTTGTAAAAATGCACCGTATCCGGATAAATACGGTCACTATCGTGAAGTATCTATCGTACAAATAAAACATCATTGGTGGTGGAAGGTACGATGAATTGTTTTTCATAAATGAATTTCAATTGATAAATTGCTCTTTTAGCTTAATTTCGTGTTTAATTCAATAGAAATCCTACAAAATCGTTCAGATCTCTTATTGCTTTTACTTGAGGAAGACTTTTATTTGTCACCAGACGCTTTAGTTTTTCTACAGAAAATGGAACAAGACAAACCACGGTATGCAAAAAATGAAAATAAAAAACTAACATTGAACGAAATCGATTTTTGTTTTAGTCTTTGTCCGGAATGTTTATTTTATACATTAGGAAATCTCGAAAAAACTGGCAAACAATTCGAAAAGCTCGGTTCAAAAGTAATCAACTCAAATCTCTCATCAGAAGGAAACAAATTTGTCTCGATTATTTAGGTATCAATTGCCTATTGGCATGCAAGATATAATCTCGGCATGACAATCTCGTATTCTCTCTGGAAATCGCTTGTTAAATATGCAGAAGAATTCTGTAATGTTGATGATTACAATTGGGATTGGTCGTTGGTTTATCTTGCTCAACAACGTTTCAATTTTCCTCGTGTCATGTGGTCAAGTGCGACGCGAGTTATTCATCTTGGTTCTTGGTAAAAACGAAAACTATTGATGATTTGATTTTTTCTTTTGTTTGTTTAGTGGTACTCATCATAAGAAAACTTGTTCAAGTGAATCAGATATCGCTCGTTGGACAGAAACTGATAAATTCTTTGAAAATAATAAGAAATTTCTGTTTCCAAATCAATCTCTAACAGTACATCTCAAATACGAAGCTCGACGACCAGTCAAACAGACGAATGGCGGTTGGTCGGATCTACGCGATCGACAATTATGTCTATCATTTGCATTGAAAAATTCCAAAGATTTATCTCAAATAAATCTGAAAACTTAACTTATTATTGTTTTGTTTATTTTTTCTGTTTGTTTGTTTGTTTGTTTTTTTTTTGTGAATTTATAAGCTCTAAAAACCGAAGAAAAAACACACACACACTCATTTTAGATACGAAAAAGAAAAAAAGCAAGATGAATTCGATTCTCCGTCGAACTTCTTCGTCAATATTCATGAGACATGTAAACATATACGACTTTTTTTTTCTTATTTCATTTGAATTGATATGCGTGTATACCTAAAAGTATAGGTGCCCTTTGATCTTTATCAAACTCAATGTTTGACTTCAGTTCGTTCTGTTCGTTCGTCGACTACGCGCGCAACAATGACATCGACAAGTCAACAAACGGATTTGCCGAAGTTCGAAGACAATAAATCACACGATTTACTTGCACATTAAAACCGTTCTCTTTGCAATAGATTACCCGTTCCGACTTTAGCTGAAACAGCAAAAAAATATCTGCGTACAGTCGCACCTTTACTCAACAACGACGAATTCAATGAAACCAAAAAAGTTTGTTTTCAATTCGAATCAAAATCAGAGAATTTTTTTCCCTAAAAATCAGATTGTTGAGCGATTTCAAGAAGAAAGTAAACCATTACAAGATTTATTATTAAAACGTGCACAAACTCATGACAATTGGGTAGACGAACGAACGAGTATTTTCTTTTCTTTTGTAAGTACGCATTTTACTTTGTAGTTATCACAATGGTGGCTTGATAAAATTTATCTTGAATGGCGTTCGAATTTGCCGATATTCTACAATCCTGCTCTTCTATTTCCTCGACAAACTTATCGTGATTTCGATGGACAAGTACAATTTGCAGCTAATTTTATTCATGGAGTTCTACGTTTTCGAACATTAATCGATGAGTAAATATCGATCTGACATTTATCGTCAATTTCTTAATTGATTTTTTTGTTAGAAATCAATTACCTGTCGATCGTTTTGGTTCAGAACCATTGTGTATGGATCAATATACGAAATTAGTGGGTACTTGTCGTATTCCACAGCCGAAAATCGATCGTCTGCATTTGTATAACAAAAATGCTCATCATCATATCGCAGTTTTCTATCGAAATAATGTAAGAAAACTGAAATTTTAAAGAAAGAAATCACACAGACTTGATTGTATTCAAGATCTATCGATTGCCGGTTTACAATGAGCAAGGAGAAAAATTCTCAGCTGAAACGATTTATAATCAATTGAAAAATCTTTCAAATGAACAACAATCGAGCACATTAATCGGCCATCTAACAGCAGATGAACGACAAAATTGGGCACCGATCTATGCTCAACTATCAGCTAGTAAGATCGAATGATAAATTTCTCGGTTTCGCTTTTCTTTTGTCTCGTAGTTCCGGAAAATAAAAATCTGTTCGATACAATTCACGATAGTGTGCTTGTTCTTTGCTTGGATGATAAATATCCATCGACAGATAACAAAAATAAACAGACATTAATTGGTCTGAATTTTTTGCATGGCTGTGGAACGAATGTCAATACAGCAAATCGATGGTTCGATAAAACACTTCAAGTAAATGAAAATAGAAAGATTTCTATTATTGTTATTACTTTTTTTTCTTGTTTAAAGTTAATCGTTGGACCTGATGGATATTCAGGTATCAATTACGAACATTCAATGGCTGAAGGTGGCATGATAACTGCACTTGTTGATTATTCGCTTGATTATTGGTACGAACTTAGTTTTCTCTCAAAATTCTTCGTTATTTTAAAATTTTTTTTGTTAATAGTAAAACTGCAGGCGGATTGAAATCGACGAATGAAGCTTCATTACTAAAACAATGCAAAGTTGTCATACCGAAAGACGTCAAACAATCAATAACTGAAAGTGAACAACGTGTGAATAAGTACGTATGAAGAACAAACAAACAACAACGATTTACTTTTGTTTTGTCGAAACAGATTTCTAGAGAATTGTGATTTAATCGTACATAAATACACTGGATATGGAAAACAATTTGCTAAAGAAAACAAACTTAGCATTGGTAGGATACAACTTCAAATCAATAGAACTCGTTCGATTGTTTTCTTTCAGATGCCATTATTCAAGTTGGCTTACAAGTCGCTTATTATCGGTTAGGAACTTTCTTCTTTTTGTTTGTCTTATCGAACTTTTGAATTAACAGAATGCATGGCAAATGTGGTGCTACGTATGAGAGTGGTTCTCTTCGACGTTATCATCTCGGTCGAACGGAAACTATTCGTTCGTGTACTTTGGAAGCACTTGAACTTTCGAAATCAATGGCAGAAGAACATAATCAAACATCAATCGAAGCCAAATACAAACTCTTTCTTCAAGCTATTCAAGCTCATCGACAATATACAAATGATGTAGAAAAAATAAATTCGAAATTTGGAATATTTTTCGAAAACTTGAATTATTTTTTAGGCAATCAATGCCAAAGGTATCGATCGACATCTATTAGGTTTGAGAATGATTGCCACGGAAAACGGTCTGCCTAAACCAGCATTATATGATCATTTGAGTTATAAACGTGCAATGCATTATATCCTTTCAACAAGTCAAGTAAAATCGATTTTAATTCGGGAAAAATCATTTTCATACAAAGAAAAATCTTCTCTTAGGTTGCAGCTAAACATGATTGTGTTATGATTTACGGTCCTGCAGTTGACGATGGATGTAAGAATTTGAAAAATGAATGTAGTAATAAAAAAACAACGATGAGTCTGATTTGTCTAGATGGTTGCTGTTACAATCCTCGAAATGATTCGATCAATTATATGGTAACAGCATTTAAAATCAATAATCAAGGCACTAATGTGAAAGAATTTTCTGAAACATTCAATCGAACTTTGAATGATATACAAAAATTAATCGAATTCAATGCACCTAAACCAATTAAATCCAAATTATAGAAAAAGCATAGAATCATTCCTTTTTTCCTTTTCTTTTTTTAAAAGTATATCGCGATTTTACTATAAGAATATCTTTGTAGATAAAATAAAAAAGTGATTTATTATGGTTCGATGCTGGTATATGGATGAGGTGAAAGATACGCCTCAGGATTTACATATATTAGAAGAAATCGATACATCGACAGTATGTCAACGAACAGGTGTTGAAGTTTGGCATTTTCAACCGGATCAAATTCTTCCGGGAAGTGAAAATCCAACATTAATTAAATTGAAACAAGACCGAGGGTAGATTGTATATCTGATAGAGAAGATAAATTCGTCATTGAATCGTTTTTAGATATACTTATGAAGATGAAATCAATGTTAGTCCAGCGATGGAAAATTATGAAGCGAAATTAAAAATCTTTTTTACTGAACATCTTCATTCCGATGAAGAAATTCGACTTGTTGTTGATGGTTCAGGTTTTTTCGATGTACGAGATCGAGAAGATAAATGGATGAGAATTCATGTCTTTCCCGGTGATTTACTTATTTTACCAGCTGGTAGAAATTCATTTTGTTTCTTTTTTTTTTCTTTTACATCGATTTATTCGCAGGTATCTATCATCGATTTACACCGGATGAGCATAATTTTATTCGTGCTCGACGTTTATTTGTTGGCGAACCTGTTTGGACACCTATCAATCGTCCAATTGGTGATGAACATCCCTCTCGTCAAGGTTACGTTCAACAACTTCAAACAAGTGCTTAATCAATGAAAATACAATATTTCGTTTTCTTTTTTTTTGGGAAAATTTTTATTTTTCACTTTCACTTTCATTTTCTTCATTCGGAGGTTGAAACCGAATAAATAAAACAATAAAAGCAAAAAGTAATGAAGCTAATATCGCAACAATAAGAGATATCAAAGTAAAACCTATGGGACCCATCGATTTCAGATTCATACTATAACCAATTAAGAGTGGAATAAGTGCGTCACCGGCCGAACCACCTACAGCTAATATTGACATACGTTTGCCTGTTATTGTCATATGTGTTTCGGTATAGGCAATAGCTGATGGATAAATCGATGCAACTGAGAGACCGTAGAGTATCGAACCAATCCAAAGAATGGTCGATTGATGATTGAAAATAAATAGTAAAGTCAATGAAAGTACACAACCAATTAAATCGACTGAAATCATTTGTAATGGTGAGAATTTAATTGATAAAGGTATTCCACAGAGACGACCGAATGCAAACGATGTCCAAAATAATGAATTCAAATAAGCAGCAACGTCTTTTTCGAAGTGTAAATGTAAACTAGCGTATGTATGTAAATAAGCACCAAATGCTGACTCAGCACCGACATATAAAAGTAGAAAAACTGTTATTAAAATAAGTACAAACATCATTCTTCGTGGAAACTCTTTTGCGAGTAGTTTTTGTTCATTATCATTCGAAGGTACGATACCTTCACTAACAAATTCTTTGTTCTCTAAATCTAATTGACGTGTTTTCTTCGCGAGAAATTCATCACGTATTGCATAAACTAAAATCCAAACTAAATTTGGCACATGTAATAAACCAATAAACCAATAAGCATAATGCCATTGATCGATTGCACTTGTTTTTTGTAGAAACGGTGCGATAATCAATGGCGATAACAATGCACCTATACCAAATGCACCGTGAACTGCTTGTAAATACGGACTAAAATTTTTATTTTCATAATGACGAATCGTTAGAATTTGAGCGAGATTATCAACAACACCGGCTGAAAAACTCCAAATTAAATGAACGAGAATCATTGGTATAAGATGATAGATAAATGGAATAACTAATGTTGTCATACACATGAGACCTACTGAACATGATAAAAATGTTCGACCAAATGATGAATAACGATCGATGAGAGTACCGCCAAGCAATGTACCGATTAGAAAACCACCCGAACGTGTAAATACAATATACACGACTCGATCGAGTGGTATATTGAGTTGTTCACGAAATTTCAGTAAGGTCGGTCCAATAATACCCGTACCTAATCCCATCGAAAAGAAAGAATAAAACAATGCAAGAAAATAGAATACAGATGTAGTTGTATTCGTTGATTTCTTTGTTTTCTTGTCATTTGCATGAGTTGCTGTTGGAGTATGCAAAGATATCGATGATGCAGATAGAACATGCATTGCTTGACTAAGATTTGTTTTTTTAATCATATCACCTGGTATTTTATCGGACATTGAAGATAACACTGAATTACTGAAAAAGAAAAATAATATATAAAAAAAATTTCTTTTGCTTTTTGTTTTCAAAAAGACTAACATTCGTATTCGTGTATTTATCTTTCAATGAGAATATAACCGTCGAAAAGCTTTTGTTTTACGACATTTTACGATCTAAAAATAATCATTTATTTCATTCAATTGTATCAAAGTAATAAACAAGAAGAAAAAGTAATAACAACAAGGAGAAATTACGATGAACACGAGATACGAATTTTCTTTGCCCATTCAGGTGAAGTTTTGGCATAATGATTCATATCCATTTGTTCGTCGAATGGATATCGAAGTAAACGTAAAAGATGATCGATTTCATCGAAATCACCATTCTGCGCTTTTCTAATAGCAATTTCTGCCATATAAGTACGTAGAATATATTTTGGATTAATACGATTCATTTGTTCGCGACGTATTCGTTGTGCATAACTACCTTCGATAGTTAATCGTTGTTGATAGACTTCAAACCAATGTTCGTCTTGAATTTGCTTTGGTACAATATTATCAGCTAATTGTCGCCAAAAATTCGTATAATCTATTTCATAGAAATCTAATAGACGAAGAATTTCTTCGTATAACCATCGATCAGATTCAAGATAATAAATAAGACCGAGTTTCGTTCGCATTAGACGATCGTATGTCTGATTAAAACTCGACCAGAATTCGTATTGTTCATTGAGTGGAAAACCTGAATTGATAAGAGAGGAAAATGCTAAACGTAATTTATTTAAATTCCATGCAGCTATTGCCGGTTGACGATCGAACGCATATCGACCTTCATCATCCGAATGATTGGGTGCGTAACCTTTCAATTTCTTTTCAACAAAAGCAAACGGACCGTAATCAATAGTCGATCCAATGACATTCATATTATCTGTATTTAAAACACCATGTGTAAAACCAAATGCTTGCCAGTAAGCAACCAGTCGACCTGTTCGATGAGCAATATCGATTAATAAGAGATTATATCGATTGGATTCATTCGAAAATTGTTCATACATATTATCAATGACAAAATCAGCTAACTGTCGAACTTGCTGAAATTGATAACGTGTCGAGAAAAGTTCGAACGTTCCCATACGAACAAAAGCAACAATAGGCGCAACACGTACAACAATTGCAGCTGTTTCAATCGATTCACGATAGACAGGCAATAGTTCTGAGCCAACAAGACTCAATGCACGAGTTGTGTCGATACCTAAATGATGCATTGCTTCCGATGCGAGATATTCACGTATCGATGAACGTAGAACAGCACGGCCATCGCCACCACGAGCGTATGCCGTTGGTCCAGTACCTTTTGCATGAAAAGCCCATTGATTAATTTGACCAAGTAGAAGAGCTCGACCGTCGCCTAATTGTGAAGTAAAATAACCGAATTGATGACCAGCATAGATCATTGCAACGGGCCGAGAACCCGATAAAAGTCGATTGCCACTTAAATATTCTGACATTTGTTGTCGATCGATAATTGATATCGATAGATCTTGCAATAATTCATCATTAATACTGATTAAATAAGGATCAGGAACGGATTTCGGTTGTGTAAATGTATAGAAAGAATTCGATGGTAATTGTTCAATATATGTATTATTATTAAAATGTAGAAATGTTTGAATAGTTGATAGAAATAAACAGAAAATAAATAGAAGAAACATGATTTATATCTGAATAAGATATTATACGTAGAAATGTTTCATGTGTGTCTGTGTTTTTTTTTATTTGAAAAAGAAAAATAACAAACAAACAAACAAACGGAAAATTCAGATGATTGCATGAATGAGTATGTTGCACTGTAGATCTTAGATGTAAAGTTTAATTAATTCATCACTAACAGCCGATGGTGTCAATGTTCCAATATCAGTAAATAATAAAGTAATATAAGCCGGTGGTGTATAATCAACAAGTGGATGTTCAGCTTCAAGATTATTCTCTTTCGAACGAGCAATTGTCGATGCTCGATATTTGAAATGATCAGGCAAATCTCGATTATTTAATGGATAAAATCGAACGAATTTAAATGATTCCGATGCAACATAAAATGGTTTATTCATTTCATGTGCAGCTATTGCAATATTAAATGTACCGATTTTATTAATCACACCTCCACTTTCAACAACAGCTTCGGCACCAATAAGTACACATGTGACTTTTTCCATTACATAAGCAACACTGGCGTCTAAAATCGAAATCGCTGGTATGCCTAATGCTTCTAATTCATCACGCATTTGTAGGCCACTTTTATCCGGTTCAGAATCCGTGACAAACACACGAAAACGTGTAAATTTCGATGCATAAGCAAGTAGAGCGAGAACAACACGTGAATATGAATGTGTAAGAATAACACTTCCATCGACGATAAATTCTTGACTGTATTCAGCAATACGTTGTCGAGATGAAAGTGTTCGTTCGAGAAAAACTTCGCCACGTTCGATTAATTTTTGTCGACATTCATCAATGGCAAACGTATCAAACTTAGCCAATGTTATAAAACGTAGAAATAATTCACAACCGGATTTAACACTCGGCATTGATGACTCAGTATTGGTTGTCAAAAGTTGTACAGCAGATTTAAGTTCATGAGATAATTCACTCATTGTACCAGCTGATGATCGATTGATGACATCGAGTAGCGTACGAATAGCTGTTATAGCAACTGATGCTCTAAAAAACAATGAAATGTTATATTAAACATCAGCATGGCTTCGAGAATTTGTCTTTCGAAAGTTGTTAATTGTTGTTTATCTATGCGTTTTTTTTTCTTCTCTCATTTCAAGTGTTGTTTTCAAGCATGAAAATGATCGATAAATGATATTGTTCATTCGAACTTACTCAGGTTCTTGTTGACGTCGAGCGGTAAAATATTGTAGAATAGGATTGTCATCGAGACATTCTTGCTCATCAAGAGCAGTTAATGTTCGATCGTGTGTCATCTGAAAGGAAAAGGCAGATTTATTGATACTTTCATGACGAAAGGCGTGCAAATATTTTTTTAAAAGGCAAAAACGAGTCAATGTTATTTCTAAAGTAAAGTGAACAACAATCACCTTTGAAGAAAGTGTAAAAAAGGTTTTCTTTTCTCTTCTCTCCTCGTTTTATTGTTGTTCTTAGTGCCGTTAAATTAAAAGAAGAGATGAGGCTGCTGCTGCTGCTGCATAATGTTCGATAGACTCATAAGAACATTTAAAAAAAAACGAAGCGAGGAAAAAAAATAAGAAAAACACGAAGAGAACTTGAAAACATTGTTTTGTTTGTTAACGATTCACTGAATCGTCAAATTGACAGTTTATATTGGTAACTTCATACATCATTGCTTTGACAGCAGTGTTACTGTACTTTTTTTTGCACTTTTCAAAAAACAAAACGATGATGAGTAGATTACCGGTGATCACACAGAATTTTTCATCACCAGATGCGTTTACTGATACACCGTTGATGCTTCTACCTCAGCCAACAACACCGCCACTACCCGATCGAGATCAAGAAGGTTTCAGTCAATTGATTTTACATGATCTACATCGACATCGGCAATCCTATGTACGAAGTTATACAGCATTTGAAACGTTAAAAAAACGACAGGATTTTGTTTTACGTCAAGAAAATCTTCGAAATTTACAATTTTATGAGCAACGTCTCGCAGCTAAACAAGAGCAATTTGTTGACCAATCGATACATTCCTATGAACAATGTTTTGTTAAAGTCATCAATGGAAATACAAGTTTACATCCAAACAATCAAATTGAACAACAAAAACGATCCAAAACAATGTCACCTCTATTCGATAAATTTCATCCACATCAATTATCTCATATTCCTGCAATGCCTTTGGATCCGCCACCTGTCACACCATTTCATCGTTATCAACGAACACATCGTCCACCGAAATATCAAAGTCACGCTAGTCTCTATCGTTCAGCTCAATCGTTACATGATGCATTTCAATCGTCGAGTTTTTCTCAGCAAAGTCAACCATTTGTTTCATTTACTGAAAATTATCTACAAAAATACGCCGATCAATCAGTAACAAATCCTGAATTTGAACTAGATACCATCGATGAAAATGCGATTCAACAAACACAAATACGTTCTGCATCAGCTGAACCAGCCTATCAAACGAAAAAACAAGAAACTACGAAATCGAAAACACCTGATCTACAACATAATCGAGCGAATGCATCATCAAGAAATACGAATACACCATCATCAACACCACAAACAGGCTACAACGATGCTGTACGTGATGGTTTAATATCGAATAAAGGTATTACAAAATTTGCAAATATTCAATTAAGTAAATATTCTCTCAATAGAAAATCTAAAACGATCATCATCGAACAATGACAAACGTCGTTCATCACAACAATCAATAAGTCAATTGAGTAGTACCGGTAGTAAATCATCGAGCATGAAACGACCGAAAACAGGCAAAAAGAAAAAAGTTATTGTCGACATAATAACAGATAAGAAATCTGACACATCAAGCATAACAAAACCTATCGATACCAATGATCTACTTAAATCAGCTGTATTCATTCAAAACTACGAAAGTAACACATCGACAAAAATCGAACGAATACAACCATCAACAAATATCATTCGAAAACCTCCAGCAATCCTCCATCGTTCAACATCGAAATCCAGTGAAGATACTCTCGAATTGAAAAAAATTCTCGAAACTACCAGCACACCAATCATAACATCTGTACAAGCGGAAGTACCACCACCACCACCACCAACAACAACAACAACAACGAATCAAATAATTCCCGAAGAAACTACTGTTACAACTACTAACACATCAAATGTCACTGAAAACAAACCAAATTCGAATGAGCCCGTTCAACCACGTCTCCAATTTGCCGACAATCGTAAACGAATCAAAAAAGGCGCATTCGATACTTCAAATTCAATGCACGATTTAGTCGCATTCGAATTAGGCATGCTCGGTAGTCAACGTGGTGCAATGAAACGAACACGCTTACAATTAGCTACAAATACAGAAAATGGAAATAATATCCTACCAGAAAATCAAGCAACACTTGATCTATTAGAAAAAATTCGACAGGGTGCAACCGGTTTAGCCGTTGGTTCAGCACCTGTCTCGCAACAAGTTTATATCTGCAAAAAGAAAGAAAATAAAAATTCATAATTTTCCCTCATTTTTAGGGTTGCCGATTCGAATTACCATCTGATCTTAAACTTCTCGAAACTCTAACTCCATTAGATTATCTAACTAAATACTGTCGTTTATCATCAAGACGAAACTATCAATTCAAACGTATATTTGACAAACATCGAAACACTCAATATCGTTTCGAATCATCGAATTTATATGCAGCAATTGTCGATATTCACAGTGAAACATTTACGCGAACACAATACGAACAAATATGTGACTTAATTGATATTGCCAATCAACAACATCAATTTACTTATGAAACATTTGCCGGTATATTGGCTCTATCCGAACGAATTCTATTTGAATCATCGAAATTTCGTAGTAGTTTCGATGAACGTGATCTCGCGAAAGATACAATAGAAAAATGTGATTTCGATAGTTTAGATCGAAAACTTGACGGTTTGATAATAAGCGAGAAAATGAAACGATTATTAACAACAATTTAATATTCTGAAATAAAAATAAAAAGAATTTCTTCTCCCATCATCTTTCTCATCGAGGTATACTTTCAAATGATCGATTTTACACACACACACACACATAAAAACACATTCAACTAAGGTTTCACTGTTCTTTATTTTTGCACCATCAATAAAAAAACAACAATAGAGACAAATCGCGCACGTTTACATGTATATATATAGAAATATATATATATATGTCTGAGTTTTGTGTTCTTTGTTTTTAATGTGAATTGTAATAACAGAGTTTTAAGACACAAAAATAAGAAATGTTTTTCAATCGCACAAGCAAGAAACAAGCATTATATGAATGTACATATAAGTTTATGTATAATATATATATGTATAAGAAATAGAAAATAGCACGAATACAAGGACTACTACGTATTTTGTTTCTAATAGATTTGTTTGCATAGTAAAAAAGAAAGAAAGAAAGTATCATCGTTATTCAGAAGAAAAGCAAATAAACAAAAAAGAAAAAGAAAGGATATTTTCGAGGTAGGATAAGAAAATGAATAATGATTAGATTGTGTTGGAATGATTCGATGAGTAAAAGAAAAGAAAACCAAACGCATACAACGAACAAAAAAGAGAGAGAAAAAAGGTATTTTGTAATTTAAGTCGACCATTCGTCTTCACTTCCGTCGCTATCGTCATTTTCGTTTGAATTATCTTGTCCAACTAAGACGAAAGAACGATTTGTAATTTGATTCGAAAATGAAAAGAAATCTTACTAATTTTCTCTCGACGTTCCTGAAGAATTTTAAGAATGTTCGTTGCCATTGTGTCTTGCACTCCGGGACTTGATTCGCCGGACGATTGAACTTGCGGCAATGCTGGCCGTTCAGTTTGTGCCTAATGAGAGACAAAAAACATGACGAATTTTCAAGAAACAAACGAATTGTTTTTTTTTTGTACTTTTAATTTCGTTGTACTAAAACCACGAATCTGCGATAACAAATCATCTCGTGATCCAGTTGATGCCGGTACTGCTGGACGAGTACTGCCCGAATTGGCTGACGGCGGTGGTGGTGGCGGAGGCGGTGTATTGCCAAAGTCAGCCGGGAGTGGTGGTGGCGGCGGCGGAGGCGGAACACCACCACCGCTAGTATAGTTATTCACTGGCGGTGGAGGAGGTGGTGCTGGTGGAGCTTGTATTCGATTGGAGTCAGGATTATAGGGTTGTGGCGGAGGTGGCGGCGGCGGAGGTGGTGGTGCTTGTGGTGCTTGTGTTGATGAATAAGTATTCTCTCGAGTTTGTGCACCTGGTCGTGGTGGAATCGATGGAGGATTGAACATGTCTTGTAACGGTTGGGAGCGATTTGGAACTGATATGTCTTGATTTGGCGCCCGTCCACCGGCGTTTCTCGCCGTGGTTTGATGGCCACGTGGTGGAAGGTCAGGTGGCGGTGGCTGCATTGACGGTGGTGGTGGTGGCGGGGCTGGCTCTAGAGGAAGAAGAAGGGAAATACGCACATGTCGAAAGAGATTTGAAGAGATAATATTTACTTTCGAAGAGTTTTTCTAATCCACCATCTGTTGTTTTAATGTAGTTTATAACGTAGTCTTGGTCTTCATTTGATATTCCTAAGCCGTTTAAAACTTTTTCGAATAGTTGCCGTTGACTATCGTCCTTGAAGAAACTCTAGAAAAGCCGAACGAAAAAGTTGTTTACAAAAACAACAACAACAACAAGTCTTTTCGTACCTCATGAGCGCCAATATGATTAACATGCACTAATCTAGAAAAAAAACGCATTTTCGAATAGGATTTCATGAAGAAAAACAAAAGTCTGTCGAACGTACGTCGATTGAATCGGTGCAGATATATCTGGACGAAGATTTTTCGCTTTCTTTCGGCCAAGTGTGCCAAAAAATCCTTCTGTTAAAAAATCTCTCGTTAAAAACAATTATCATCAAAAACAAAAAATGACATTACTCTTCTCGTTCGTACTCTTCGGTGTTGTTTGTGCAGGTAAAGTCGTAGGTGCTGCTGCTCCTGACGCTGGTGGTTTAATTCCACCCATCATTGCAGACATAGCTGATGGCATTTGTGGTGCTGGCGGTTGTGTTGGCAGTTGAGGTGGCGGTCGAACTTGACCATTATCACGTTTTTTACCGTCTACACGAGAAAGAAAAATAGACGACTCTGTTTCTTTCATTTCAGGTGAAAATTGCTTTTTGATGGCTGCATTATGTTGATATTTATAAAACTATCTGACGCCTACGTTGTTTCTTTTTATTCTTCTTGTCAGAGAACATTAACAAACCTTTTTTGTTCTGTCGATTTTCTTGTTTGGAATGAAAATTATAGGAAAATGTTTGTGCTTCATCACGATCAACGAAATTAATTCCAACTTTACAATTCTAGTTTTGAATAAATTAAAATCGAAATCATAAGAAATCATTTTTCGTTCGCCTACCGATCCGTCAAATGTGTAGAAAACATCCGAAGCTTTTTCTAAGCGAAGTGAACCTGGTGCTATGACTTCATAGATCGACTGTCGTGCCTACGAAAATTCAATCGATGAAAACACAAACAACCTACGACATTTCGGTTTACTTTTAGATCATAGAGACGAAGATAATAATATTTATTATCGTAGTCTTTGACGTAACAGAAAACTCCGCATGCTTGTTTTCTCCATGTACCATTGTTGGCATGCAAAACTTGAGCAACAGCAGTTGCTAAAGTCTATCGAGGAAGAATTAAAAAAAAACAATAACGTTTGTTAAACAAATATTGTTTTACGATGCAATTTGATCCGAGAATATCGAAAAGATTTTGTGATTCAGTTGAAGATAAACTTTTGGTTGAAACATTTGATGGACGTGCTTGACGGTCTCCATTAGCCATTTGAGGGTAGTGTGGCTGATTATTTGACTGCACTAGTGTGCTCATAAAACGGATTCTGTTTTTTTTTATTCAAAATATCTTAATAAACTGAATAGAGAAAAAAAGATATTTAAAAAAAAGAACGAAGAATTCGCGTTGTTTTATAATCGTATCAGTTCGAAACGAGACAAAAGATAGTTGATACTATTTTCTTATCGAACGAATAACAAAACAAAATAGTTGACTAACATATGTGTCAATGATGATTCACGCTTACTGTCGACATGATTTTTTATTTTACAGAAATACAATTTTTAAAAAAATCCTTCGTGAATATTTTACTGGATAATATCAGTTTATTATTAAGAATATAAATGTTTATAATATTTACATAGATGTCACTAGTTTTTGAAAGGCCTGTCTTTTTTTTTCAATACACAAATGAATTAATAATTAAAAGAATGGAGTCTAGAAAAAACAAAAAGCTGTTTTTTTTTTGAAAAGTGATTTTCAACTGATTGTCTTACGTCATTTTTAGGACGACATGGCATGAGATTTGCATCGAGAAAGTTTTCTTTATTTTCAATTGAATATTTATTCATCGCATCAGCTTTCGGCTGACTTGGTGCAGGAAGAATTGTTTCATATTCGAATTGATCTCAAATACGATCAGAGGATTGCATTTATTTCAATGAAAGAAGGTCGAATATTTACTCGATTGATTAATTAATCCCCAATCATATTCGAAGTTTTTTATTGTCACATCGATACGTTGTAATTGTTTGTTTAACGAAAGAAATGCTTCGTTGTTGGTGAACAAAGTTGTACCATCGAATTTCGAATTGATCTCTTGAAGAATTCGATTGATTTGATTGATTTCTTGTTCGATATTGTTCAATAGATATGAACATTGTTGTTCGTATTCATCACGAATTTGAGCGAACAGATGCTGAAATTTGTGCTCAATAAATTGACGAATTTGTTCGCCATGTTGATGACATCGATCATGAATATGCTGCAACATAAAATGCAAATATAATTCGATTCAAAAGAAAACGAATACTACTTGAAGTAATTTTGTTGTTTCAGTTTGAAAATTAGCCGAATGCGATGAATTGGTTAGATCGATGAATGTTTGAAACAGATGAGAAATCTAAAACAAACGAATGAGATTCTACAGTAAAGTCAAATTGAAAGTAAAACGATTTGTACAGTTTGTTCGAGATCATTTTCAATGATTGATATGGATTTTTCTTGTTCAGTTAACCATTTCGTTTGAATGATATTTAAATCTAATTCTTGGCATTGAATATCGGTCGTTGTTGTTGTTGAAAGGAACCGACGAAATTCTTGATTAATCTTAAGAACAATCGAAAAGTTCGAGATAGATCAGTGAAAGAAAAAAAAAACTTAACCATTTGATTGAAACGTTGAGCTAGAAATGAGTGTAAATCATTCCATAAGATTTGAGTCGATGGACCGAATGCAACTAACTAGATGAAAAAAAAACAAAACAAAACATTTTGATAGGGAAAATTGTTTTGTACGATTTCTTGAAAAGAATTTTTCAATTTCAGTTTTGTTTCTTCTTGAATTCGAGCGAATTGTTCCTGTTGAAGATCAGCATTTGGTTTGATTTCACGAGCTAATAGATCAACTAATGTTTTCAATTCTTTATCAAATTCACTCTTAAATTTAACAAAAAAACATCATTTCGAAAAGCAAAAATTCGTATTTCTTACTTGAAATTGTTTATAGATTGTTGTTAATTCATCGAAGATGCTATGAAAATTTTGAAAGGCAAGCGAAAGAACAGCTCGAATCTTTTCATTGAGAACGAACATTTCTTGACTAATGTTCGTTGTGATCGTTAGAACTTGTCCTTGAATAGAAGCATTTGCAAATTTCGTTCGACAACAAATTCATTT
>Ga0209915_1000658_pt1 | contig 67991 bp, 91 predicted proteins | sample ThiBiot_750_plan_FD_183952 | JGI IMG/M metagenome (GOLD analysis project Ga0209915, IMG submission 183952) | Wastewater bioreactor microbial communities from Cape Town, South Africa - Thiocy_cont_750_plan (SPAdes) | ecosystem: Engineered > Bioreactor > Thiocyanate-remediating > Anaerobic-Aerobic... | reverse complement strand
GTTGTAGTTGTCGTAGTACTAACTGTAGTCACACTCGTTGTCGTTGAAGTTGTAGTTGTTGTTTCTACAAATAGTTTAATCATAAGAAACTTGATTACTCAAAATGGAATAGAAAAAGCGTAATCACCCGAATTCGTTGCGGAGTTCTTGCTAATGACAGCAGTAATGACTGAAGTTAATATAATACCAAGTAGAAGGGCACACAGCAAACAACAGCAGCAGCAAATTTTCCACCAAGCAAACCTATTGGAAATAGTTTTATATGAAAAAAAAGTTTTTCAAAAACGTATACTTTCGATGTCGATGACGTTGTCTATTTTCCCGTTCATTCTCACGTGGACGATCAGTCTCAAATAGTTGAATTTTGCTTCTATTCGTCAATGATGGAAAATTCTATATGTAAATAAATACACTCAGCAACGATTTTTCATTGACGATTTGAATCTCTAGTTACTTTTATATCGGCCGAATATGACGACTTATTCCGCTTAACTGCCGATGGATTATGTATTTTTGAATGATTTGGCGTAAATGTACGTGCTGATTGTGAACGATTATCTGTAGAACTTATTTTCGTTATAGAATCTTGAGGGTGAGGGCTTGTTGATGCGAACCGTTTTTTAGAAAGATCCTAAAAACAGAACTTGTCCTGTATACTGAAAAATAAGCTGTTTTCGTACTGATTGTCTCGAATTAGACGAAGCGATTCTCGTGACACGACTAACTTTTGCCATCTTCTCGAATTTTTACGGATTTTTGAAATGAAAATGCACCGGTTGTTTTGCATATAATAGTAGAAAGAAAGTTTGTTTTAAGGTCGTTTTTTAATTCAAATGATAACCTTCAAATTCATTATAAGTACGCACGTTGTAGGTTTTCATTTATGATTATTTTTCTTATTACTATCTTATTTTCGTTTTTGAAATAGTATCGATATTTTATATCATCATTTATAGTGTTCATAACACTGTAGATCATGTTATATAAAAAATCTGTTTAAAAATATCATAACAATATCTGATTTCGATAGAGAGGAAGAAGGAAAACAAACACAACAAACAACGAATACATAAAAAGCGAGAAATTCTATTTTGTTGTCAACGGCGATGTGATCAGTGTCTGCTCATGATTGCAGAATATGTAACTTTCAAAGAGTGGATTCGGTATTTCGAGATTCTCCATCTAGTAGTAAAAACAAACATTATTATTACAGAATTGAACATAATTAAGTATTTACGGATGCAAAACCAGTACATTCATAGAGCGAATGAGGTGTATGCTCTGGTGAATGTATTGATGCATAACCAGAATCATTATTTGGTACAAGAGTTGTATCAAACTTTGATTTATCTTCAGTCATTCTATATGATTATAAATATTTAATTATAATTTAAAAAAAAAGTAGTTCTCACTTCTGTCGTTCGATCAATTCATTTTTCTGTTGATCATAATATGCGATCAATGTATTTTGCACCAATATTTCTTCAGTAACAGATGTTGGTAAAAAGTTAATCCTTTTCTGTTCATCGTTATTGAATATGTCTGGATGAGATCTACGAACATCTCTCTTTTGATTCTCATTTTCAATATGAATCAAATCAATACATCTACCTGTTATATAACACTAATACTACAATGACTCCAAGTCCAATAGCAGCGCAAATCACAATTTCAAGCGCTAAAAAGAAAATTATTCGCATAAATCCATCAATGCACCTATTGCATAGAATTTACCGAGGATAAGCATTTGACTAGAAATAAAAATGAACGGATATTTAAAAACAATGTTCGTCGATTAACATGCAGATTCGTTTTTATTTAATAATTTTATTTTGATTTCAAAAACAAAACAAATTCAAAGTAAATAAAAAAGAAGATAGTCAAGAAATATTTCTAATTCAGTTCGAGCACAATCTATCAGACTAGTTCTGAGTTTGGTTGGTTTTTAAAAGAGTGAGAAGGAAGGAGACGACATAGTGATTGAGAATATTGCATAGTAACATTAAATTTCTAAGCTAAATCAATATGAAAAATAGATGTTAATTGTTTGCGCATATCTTTCGAGAGATCTGAATGCCAGAAATCGATTGTTAGAAAAACTTGTTGTTTTCCCGTTGGATTATAGATGGAATGTTCGAGTGCATCGTTATATAAAACGATATCTTTGTTTTTAATTGGTAAACGTTTACGTTTGTTAAGAAGAACGTAGACTGCTGATTCTTCATCACAGATCAAACCGAAATGCAATCGAATCGAACAATTGGTCATACCATGAGGATTTTCATCTTCATCGTATTTACTTGAAACTAATCGTGTGAGAAAACAATTACCAAAAAGACACTTTTGATTACTCGTACAAATTGCATTCGACAATGAATGTAGAATTTCAAATAATTTCGGTAATGTTTTACAATTCTTTTGATTTTCTGCGCCATTTTCAAATAGATAAAAATTTGTCCATTGAATATTATCATTTTCTTGTAGAAATTTAACGACTTCTTGTCGTAATTCATCATAATGTTCGATAAGAATTTGTGCATCGGCTATTTTAACTTCACCACTACTCAAACCTCGATGAAAATATGCTGTTGGTTTCTCATCATTTCGTTGACATAAACGATCATGTTGAATTAAATTCGTGTGAATAATCGAATTCAATGAATTATCATCAGCATTTTCGTCATCATCGTCGGTTTGTTTTTTAATTCGATTGATTGCACGACCACGTACCGTTCCCGAGTCCAAACATTTCGAACAGAATGGATTAGCACAATGATTCGAACGCAGAACATAATGTAAAAGTGTTCGATAAAGACAAACAACACTGATGATGACAAAGAAACGAAAAAACCAAACTTGATCACGAAGTAATTCGAATGAGTCACGTAGTGAACTAAGCATTGTGAAAATCTAGAAAACGAAAACGTTTGAGAGAATTTGTTTAGACAAGAAATTGTGGTGTAGGCGTGTTTATTTTATATTTCTATTCGGCGGTTTGAAGATAGTGTCTTTGTTTTTTGGAAACAAAATGAAACGAAGAACGAAAGGAGACAGAAAAAAACATCGGTATCGACTGTTGCTTAAGTTTTAGTCAAGCAAACCGCATAGATCGTTTTCGAAAAAAAAAGTACCACAATTTGAGAAGATAAACGAAAGAAAAAAGAAAGGAGAAGAAGAAAAAAAAACGAGGTTACTCTTGTTTTCAGTAAGTATAATAAGAATAAATAGAAAGTAGTTTCTTATTGATGAAGTTTTTTTTTTCTGTTTTTTAGTGTCTATAGAAATTCAGTTTCTGGCGTAGAATAATTCTGTACACGTATAAATAAGAAAACGAAATGTTCAGTTGTTCATTTGTCACCATCTAAATAACGTTTCGTATTCGGCATACGACTTTGTACTTCGGGATAGTCACGATCTTGTCTTAAACGTTCTTGAATCAATCGCTTAAGTTCTTGTTCGAATGTATCAACAAGTGTTGTCGATGCTGCTTCACCAGTTAACACGCTTTCCGGTGTTGGCGCATTCGATATTTGATTATCTGATGCGGCTCGTAAGACGAGTGTTTGTAGAAGATTCGATGATGTTAAATCTTCACGCATATGAACACGACGTCGTTTGGCCGGCATGCCTTCTTTATATGCGTCACTGAATGGGGCTTGAGGTGGCGCATCGAGTTGAGTATTCACATCACGAACAACGATTGGAATCCAATCCTAAATTAGCCATCAGTTAGAAAATATGAAAATGAAAAATTATTCGAGATCAAAATATACATTTGGTAAATTCGTTTGCCACGACGGATTTTGCGTTGTAGTTGTTGTCTGACGTTCTTGATCAGTTCTATTAACTATGCTGCTTGATGGTGCTGATGGTCGAGGTGGAGGAGGTTCAACTAGATAGGAGGATACATTCGGGGGAGATGAATATATTGTCGTAAAAGCGTTTGTTAATGATGTACGAAGATATGTTTCAGACCATGTAACAATCATTGGATTGGTCGAACGAAAGATATTACGCTGAAATCAAACACAATTGTTTAATTAATTGTCTCACATGTGATTATATTTACATGTCGATTAAGAATAAAATCAATAGCCGCTGCTTGACCACCTTCAAGGCAGTGTGATAGCAATGCTAAGAATTCATTTCGCATCGTTATTAATTGTTGTCGAAAATTATCGAACCAAACATTATTTGCTAAAGAAATATAAATCATTTTCGAACGATATTCATTTGTTGTTTTTTTGCTTACGATCATTGAATAAAGTATATAGTAATTTTCGAGCATGAATTTGAAAGAATCGTTTCATTACATTCGAAATATTGATATTTGGTTTGACTCGAAGATCATTCTAAATGAGATCAATTTCATTTGAAGAAGAAACAAAGAAAAACAGCAAGTCACTTACAAAATTAACAGAAGCTTCTTGTAAAAGGGATTCATAGAGTTTATCAGCTATTTCATTGAGTGTTTCGGGAGTGACTGGTCGACCTTGTAGGACCGTATTTCTAATTGGAAAAAGAAATATAAATGAAAATCTAGTTGAGATTAAATTTACTGTAAGTATTCAGTAGCAGATTGACGTGCTTCATTGATACGTGGACCTATTGCATTGCCTAAAACTAGATTCCAAACATCAGTAAAACGCATTCGAGATGTCATGGCAGAAAATAATTCGCTAATAAGATTTGTACCTGTAGAACAAATCGTAAAACGTAAGATTTTTAAAATGAAAAAAAAAACAAAATCTTTGGATTTACCATCATTTGTTCGAGACTCAACATCTTCTCCGAAACGTTGCATAAATGAGCCAATTGTTAAATTATCTAACTCAGGATTATCAATACCGCCACCAAGCAAACGTAGAAGTTCTACTTAATAAAATCAATCAATAATTCAAAAAAAAAAAGTTCATCTATTCTTGCCAAACCTTGAAGCATTTGTTCAGTAATCGTATCATTTTCATCATTATTCGTTGTTGTTGATGATGAACTTGTCGATGTATTACTATTTTGAGTTGAAGATGTCGTACTCGATGATACCGTTGCTGTTGAATTTGGATTGATTAATGTCGCTCCTGGAATAAGTTGACCTGTGATACCTTGTGCCATTGAATTCAACGATCGAAGAATATTATTGAAATCTAAATTTCCAGCCATAACACCTGGAATATTAGCTGTTGCTGGGATTCCTGTTGATTGTAAAGGTGTAGCCGTTGCTGAACTTGGTGTGCTCGATGTTGTTTGTGGTGTGGATGAATTACTATTGTTGTTACTACCGGGATTATTTTGACCGATGTTTACTAAAGATTTCGAGAAATGTTTTCGATTGAAAAAAAAGCAAACAAACAATGATTGACATACATCGAACTCGTCCATTGCCACTTCGAAGAACACCAGGAATTATTTGTGAAAGAACTTGACTGATAATCGTATTCTAAATAATACAAACTAAATCAAATCAACAACGTTCTACTAATCCATACCATTTGCGCTTGTTGTCCATCATTTGATGACGATTGTTGTTGAGAATTATTGTTCGATGTTTGCTGTGGCAATTCTGCTGTAGTTGTTGTTGAAATAACCATGGGAATTTCGAATGAATGTGCTGTCATATTGTAAGCATGGCCAGATGGTGTGAGAACCGTTGCACCTGCTGGATTACTAGCTGATGGCAAGAGAAGATTTGATAGTTGTTGATTTTGTTGTGCCCAAGGTCCGGCTGGATGACGATGTCGACCACGTGGACGTTGAGGTCCGACAGGAACGATGACAGCACGACCTGCCGTGTTGTTTAATGCAGCTGCTTCAGTTGGTGTTAAATTCGATGTGTTATTTGGATTATCATAGGGTGGACGAAGTGTTTGAGTGAAATAGGGCGATGCACAAGGTAAACTTCGATCGACAGATTCTAAATTATGAAAATTTTTGTTTTAATTTCGAGCAAAGAAAAAAGATGAATTATGTTTACGTATGATAGCTGGTCCGCGAATTCGAGGAATCGGAATTGCTGTTGGATTTGGTAGTTGTTGTGGTGGTGGTGGCGGCGGTGGTGGCATTTGAATATCCATCGATGGTAGATCAATCCAATCTGCATCATCATCATCAGTATTCGATGCATTAGCATTTGGATTTGTCGGTCTTGAATCAGCTGAACGTGATCGTAATGTATCCGTAGCACGTGTTGTTGTTGTCGACTGAGAATCTGGTTGAAGAACAAACGTTGAACGGAGAATGCCATCAGGTGTATTGGTATTATTATTGTTCAATGATTGATTATTGTTTATTCCAGTAGCTGATGTTTGTTGATTAACTATTTGCGCGATATGTTCTACAAATGAAAAACAAAGTAATGATTTTGAGAAAATGTGAATTATGACTACGAACGTTGTACACTATTGGTTACTGTTTGGGCAATTTGTGCTGCTAGATTGCTATCCAATTGATCGCCATTGATTTGTATTGGACCACTTGAGATTACATGAGTAGCACCCGGTGAAATATTAGCTAAACAAAACATGAAAATTCGATTAAAAAAACTTTCTTTTTTAATCACAAAGATCTACTTGGCATTGGTCGATTATTATTAGTATTATTCGGTTGTTGTTGTTGTTGTGGTGATGAATTTGATGTTTGTACATCAGCTACAACAGATGCTGAAACTTGATTAACTGTTATTCCATCTGGACCCATTTGCATGAAAGTATATGGTAAAGTACCCAAATTAAAACGCATCGATTGTTGTGCACCAGCTAAATTCGGTGTTAAAGTTGCTTGTGGACGAGCAGATAATGGTGCTCGAGGTGTAGGATTGAACATCTGAACAAATAGATAAATAAACAGAACAAAAACAAAGCGAGATTTTCACAAACCATGCGTGGAATTCCAGCCATTGGATTTTGAAATGGCATTCGAGCTTCGCCAGACATGATTACTGGATTCGTACTAGCTGAGATTTGAATTGGGCCCATAATACGAGCTGTAGCTACAGCTTGAGGCTAAAAAATTATTATTTTAACGGTCTTAGATTTTGATCAGTTGAAATTCAAATGTAAACTTACACGTCGTCCAAGAGATCGCGACGTACGTGGTATAACTCTTGTTCCTGATTCTTGACCTGATCCAAGTCCAGCTGCATTTGCTTGTGCTATCGATGCTAGGCCAGCTTGTGAAATAGGCGATTCACCCAAATGTAACAAACGTGTTTCAAGTGGATCGTTAAGATCAAGAGTAAAATCAGTGACATTGTGATAAATATGTGCGATTAAATGTGTTGCTTCGTTATACAAAGAATAGAAACGTTGACGAGGATTTAATTCATCATTCTGAAAATAGGAATTAATCATCTTTTTCAAAATAGATATTCGATTGTTAACTTACAAAAGATTCGCTCTGTGTAATTGTTCGTAAATAAACTTGATAATGTGCTTGTAAACGATTTTGTTCAATCTCGATAGTATTCATTAATTCAGCAAGATCTCGAGCTGTTCGTCTAATTCATCAAAATTTCATTGTTATTTTCTCTTTCAATAAGACAACAACGAAAAAGTTTCTTACGGTGCTGTAATAACTGGATTATTGTTTGTTGGTGTTGGTGTTGCAGCGTTTTCAACTGGAGTCGTACTTGTCGTACTTGGTGGCGTATGCATTGTATCAGATGTATTAAGAACTGAACCTTGTGATTCGGCATCCATTTCAGTTGATGTTATATCTTCCATACCAAGAAATGTAGTCGCTGACGATGATGACGAAACTGGTGGAGGTGGAGTTCGACGTTCAGTAGAACTGCTTGTTGAAGGAGTAGCAGGACGTGCTGGACTTGCTGTTCGTTCAGAATTTTGTTGCTGTTGTTGTGGTGGTGGTGGACTTGGTGCTGGACGAAAATTTGATTGCACAATTTGCTAGAAATCATTTGAAAATTGAATATTTTGAAATTATTGAAACAAAGTCATACTTCGATACGATCGATACGAAGTCGAAGTCTTGTCAACATTCTTCCAATCGAACGAAAACGTTCGTTAATTTCTTGTTGTTCTAAGATTTGATTAATATTTCCAAAATCAATATTCACATCTACACCTTGCCCGTCCGACTAAAGGAAAACCCGTAAATTTATTATTTCTATCTCAAACAATATTTTCGATTTTCTTACAGCCACTGTCGTATTGACTTGTGCTTGTCGTCCGACATCTCCAAGATCATTAAGTAAATTCTGTACCAAACTCTAAACATTCAATTCGACAACATATTTTTGTTTCATTCTCATCTATCTACTTGAATATCATTTGGTTGCAGATTAACCGCACCTGGAAATGCATTGATGAAAATACTTGTTGTTTCATTGACTTCGTCCATCATTGCTTGATTCAATGCATCATTCACAGAACCATTTCCACTAGCATTTGATGCACCACCAGATGCATTATTTGGTGCAGGTGGTGGAATCGGTTCAGCACGTTCGACAAAATGTATGGTCTTATTTTGAATATCTAATCAAATTTTTCGATTTACAAACAAATTTCGTTCTTTTTTTTGTTCATACTGCTATCGGCAAGTTTCGTGTTATCTTGTAAGACTTTTCCTTGAAATATTAAACGTTGTCGTTCGATTTGAATATTCAATTCATCTCGTAGACGTTCTTTAAATTGAAGTACTGTTGTCTGAATTGAATAGGCAACATATTTTCAATAAATAACCGAAGAAAACATAATTCTTTCTGCTTACCGATTCATCGACTTCATATTTGCGACTATCACCGCTCAAAAACTTAAGTGTAAATTCAAGCATTAAAAGTTCCTTCTATCTAGAATAAATAATCAAATATCTATCAGAATTCTTCTGGTTGTCGAATGAGAAAATCATTATCATCTTTGTTCTTTTCAAGTTTTCAGCGTACAATTGAATTCTACTGCTACTATTCCGATAGAGATAAATATCTTGTTAAGTTTTTTGTTTTGTGCTTTGGTTTTCTTAAAATAGAATTGATATCAATGTGAGAAATAAATGCTGTACTCAAAAATAAATTGCGAATCAAGTTGAAAAGAAAAGAGAAAGTCATAAATAAACAATCACCTCAGTCCACGTTTTACCCAATAGAAAATGGACATGCCAAATGCACGAGAAAAAAAATATTTCTCAATATCAATGAAAATTTTCTTCATTAAAAACATGGAAAAAAATGTTTTTTTTTCTATTTTCGACAAAAAAAACTCGTTACATTGATTATCAACGATTGGATTGATATACGAACCATCCATAATGATAGAAATGAAATCCTTGTCGTTACCATATCGACGCCACATAAATCTTCTCTCGTTTTCATTTTCAATCAAATCGTACAAATAATTCTAATGGATTTAAATCAAACGATTCTCTCATCTCTTCATTCCGGAGACGAACAATCGTCCGACGATGAAATTAAAACTCTTCAAAGTTCATCAACTGATCACGCTGACGCTGATATCGATACATCACTAGCATCGATTCCCTATTCTTCGACAAGCGTTCAAACAGTTTACAATGAACTTCTGTTAATACGTCAACGATTAGCCGAAGAAAACGAACGTTTGAAAAAGAAAGCTGATCTATTAAATCAATGGGAAGATCGAATGCGGCAAACCATTGAACAAGGTTGGCAAGCGCATAAAGATAAATTCGATGGTGAAATCAATGTGTACAAAGACAAATTAACTGTGATGACGAAAGATTTGAAACGAACGAATGAAAGTTTACAATTATTACGCGATCAAAATAATGAATTGAAACGAAATGTTAATGAATTAAAAGAAACAAATGAAAAACTTTTGGAAAAAAATAAACAAACTGAAAAACGAATGGAAAATCTCATACGATTAAATCAATTATCTGAACAAAAACTTCGAGATTTAGAGAAAAATACCGAACCTTCCAAACGATCACTTGCCAATACGCCCAATGAAGAACCAAGAAAATCAATCGAAAACCTACATCAATCCATCGAACATCATTCATCTACAAATTCTCGTAAAACAACAACAATACTTTCTTCTATTTCAGCTTATCCGTTTTTCTTATTTAGTCGCTCCATCTTCGAAAGCACCAACCATCGCTTCAGTCGATTCTCTTACGTTTCTGTTTAATTGGCTGTCAGATAATGCACAAAGTTCCGTCTCCCAATGGCCATCAGTGTCAACACTAACATCGGACACTCTCGATCGTTATTCCAAATTATTAAACATTCTCATTGATCAATCATCATTTTGTCTCAATAAAAATCAAACTTGTCTCACACTGTCTTATTTAAAACTAGTCTATTATTCATTGGTTATTGCCGAATGTTCGACGATTACCGGACAAAATCGAAATTTACATTCGAGTTCATATCGAAGACTCTGCGATCAGATTCTCAAATGCGAGAAAACTCAAGTAACTTTTTTTGTTTCTACAAAATCAAATATTTTCTAATTGAAAAAAAAACAACAAGGAACGCCCACACTTCTTCGACGATCAAGAACCGTTGATTCGCCTGTATTCGTGTTTAATAATTCTTTTAACATGCAATCAAATCATCGATTTAATCACGAGTTTTAACCAACTCCGGTTGGATCTCAATTCCAAACCGTTTATTGATCTATTCGTGACGAATTACGGAGTCATTGCGTTCTATCGATGGTTAAAACCGCAATCACATCATCGACGATGTAAACTAGAAATTGACATTTTTGTTTTTCATTTTAAGAAAAAAAAACAACGATTTTTATTTAGTAATTTTCGATACAATCGATCTTCTTCTCTTACTTTGTACAGATTCGAAATCACTTCGTCCATTTTTAAAACAATTGAGCAATGAAACATGGTTTCAGCTGTTCTATCAATTAACTCAGCAATGTCACGATGGTTTATCATCGACAAATATTCATCTGCCACTGACGCCATCGTTCGACTTGAAGACCATGGAAAAATTAGGCATTCTCTTCGAAAAACTTTCCGAATTAAATGAAAATCGAAAATTATTTACAAAATATAATTTTTTGTACATATTCAAAGAATGGAAACAGAAATTTGTTAATGATAGTCCATTTCTTGTTCTTAATCTCAAATCAACTTTATTAAATTTAGAACAACAATAAATCTTCTTTCTTTTTTTTTTCTTTCGTTTCTAGATTGTAGTATGGCTCCACCAACTGATGATTGGCAGAAATTATTGAAACTTAAATTGAATGATGTTGTATTCGAAAACGAAGAGGACGAAGAGCAAAATGAAGAATTGGGTGTTTTATTTACGAGAGTAAAGATTCGACGAGAGAATTTTGTGAACTAATGAATTTTTGTTACAGGTCAATCCGAATGATTTAGAAGAAGTTGAGCAATTGCGTCAAGGTCTTCGACTTGGCCAACAATTCGTTAAAGTAGGACGATTAGTTTCTCATTGAAAATCAAATGAATTTGTTTGTTTTTCAGTTTTTTCGAGCACAAAAAGAGGGCCATTGGGAAGAATTAGTCAAAGTTGCACAAGAGAGTAAATAAACTAATTTCTCAATTGATTGATTAATTCATTGAATTCAAATTTTCTAGACGATCGTTTGAAAAAAACGACCCTATCGACTGCAAAAGATGTAAAAGAACAGCTCGAAGATCGAATTGAAAGAAATAAAGTTTGTTTTTAGGCGAATTCGTATTTAACCGATCAAATCAATTATTATCAAAGTGAAGCAGAAAAATTTCGTCACGAATGGGAAAGTGCCAAAGGTCAAGCTGCACAACTTCGAATCGATCTTAACAAACAACAAGATCGTATTCGATTACTCGAAAACGAAGTTCGAACGCCTAATATCAATCGAAACGATTCCTTAATTTTCATTTTTTCTACATTAGAAAGACGAATTACTTCGAAAAACCGATGATCTTACAATTCGTTTGGAAAATACTCGTCCAGTTAATCGAACCAAAGACGACGATATCGATCGAACATCACGTGTACGAGCTATGGAAAAAGAACTAAACAGTGTTCTCGATGAAAACAATGTACGTTTCGTTTTTAACAAACAACAACAACGAATCTTACATTTTGTTTTTTAGCAATTATTTAATGATTATCAAAAATTACAAGAAAAATCAAGTACACTTCAACGTGAAATGCAAGATGTAACGCATCATATCAACGAACTTTCGAATGAACTACGACGAGCTAAAGTATGAATTTAAAAATGAGATTTTTTTTCTTTGTGAAAATTGAATTTATTTCCTTGAAAAGTCGCAATTGAACGAAAAAGAACAGGAAAATATCAGTTTGAAAAATGAATTAAATCTCATGAGAGATCAAATGCCGACATCAGCAAGTGACGACGATGATATTGTAATGAAAGCTGTTGAAGAACGAGTTAAACAATGGAAAGTACGTGCTTATTCATAAAAAAAACACATTCATTTCGATATTTTCAAGGAAATTTTCAAAGCCAAAGACGATGAAATCGATGATTTAAAACGTAAAGTCATCGATTTACGTGAACAATTACAAATGTATCCATTAGAAGGACAAAAGAGTGACGTTGCTGCATTAAATCGAGTAGGAAAAGAAATATTCGAAATACATTCGTTCATTCGAATCTATTGTTTTGCAGACAATTGCCGACAAAGATCAACAAATTATTTTGCTCAAGAAAAAAGTCGAAGAAGGAACCAACGAATTAATCAAACTAACTGAAGCACTCGATCGAATGCGAGCCGATTCAGCGGGTAAACAGTTCGGTCTATTTGAATCTCGTTTGTTGAGTTTGTTTTTCGTAGCACCAGTCGATCCGACCTCAGTTGCCAATCGTTCGAATACGTACGAATTAAATCGTTTGAAAAAACAACTTGCTGATTACGAGAAAGAACTCAGCGGTCGAGATCAACAGTTAAATGATGTCGAAAGACAATTACGAAATTTTCTCGATAAAAACTATGAACTTCGTGATGCCGTTCAAGAAATTCGACATCTCAAAGAACAATTGAAAATCAAAGATCGACAAATCGAAGATTTAGCTCAATATGCATCGAAAAATGAGCTCGCTGTTCATGAAGTCAACGATGAAAACGAAGAATTACGAGCGAAATTAGGCATGGATCCACGTACACCGATGACAGCTGATCAGCTGAAATCAGCAAGACTAACAAGAACAGAAGCGAATCAAGCTGTTGTACAAGTTTTACAAAAAGAAGTGAGACGAATTTGAGGTTTTTTTTTTCGATTTTGAAATAAATCTTTTGCGAATTAGATCGAACGGCTCGAAGAAGAACGATTGAAATTGAAACAAAATTGCCGACAATTAGCTCGACAAGCTGGTGTCAAAGCCGCTGAATCAGGTTTGACGGGCGATTCGGTTTGGATTGATGATAACGGAATCGTTCGGCCAGCGAATACGACAGCTGATGATGCAATTCGAGTCGCACGAGATGATTATGATCAACAATTGAAAGCTTTCGATAATGATATCGATCGACTTCGAAGAGAATTAATCGAGAAAAATAATGAAAATCGAGCGTTAATCACGGAAATTCGAGGATTGGAACAAGGCTTGAGAGAAATCGATCAACAATTGAAAGAAAATCGATTTCAAAAACCAACAGGAAATAAATCAGGTTCATCATTCGTTATTCAATGTCCATCCTTAGACAAAATGCTACAAGTAGACCATCTCTTTGTTTTGTTTTTCTCGAAAGAAAAACGTTTTTCGATATTTAGGTTCTAGAAAATCAGTCACTCACTGGTCGATACGATGGCGCCATGAATCTCAAAAGTGAGAATGACAAACTATTGGGTCGTCTCGCTGAATTACGCGATGAATTGTACAATGCACGTCATGAAAAGACACGAACTGATGTTAATCTCAAGCTCGCTCTCGAACGTGTTCGTACAGCTAAATCTAAGCGAAATTATCTCGATTCCTTTTCTTTAGAATGAAAAACTTCAACGAGATTTGAAATTATTCGAAGAAGCCGGTGCTGTTCCATTGGCATTTCAAACGTTCAAACTTCCCGATGGTTTATCACCGTCAAGTCGAGATATCATCTCCTCTCTAAACGAATATCTCGTCGATGCTTTAGCTGTACGTTCTTTTCTGTTATTGCCTAACGATTTGATGAGATTGTTATTCTTTAGGAAGTCACGGCTCAACGTGAAATGAACAAACAACTCGAAGAAGGATTGGATAAATATCGACGAAAATTGAATGTGATTAAACATCAAACTGGTTTGCTTTACAAAGATTTTCACGAGAAACAACAACAATGGACTAATGAACGTGATCAAACGATCGAGATGAAACGAGATCTCGAGACGGAAATCGAGAAAAATTTAGTCAAATTACAAGAATTCGATGTAAATCAAATCTCGTTCATTAAAAGAAACACTTTTTTTCTTGTTTTTAGCGATTACTGCAAACGTTAGAACAAGATGACGCTGAAGTTCGTCGTCGTCTCGCTGAAGTCACTCGAAAGGTCACAGTCCTTCGTGTCAATGAAAAAACTTTATCCAGAAAAATTCTCTCCTATCAAGATATCGAAAATCGTTTACGAAAGGTTTTCTTTTCACTGCGCTCTCCTATTTATTCAATTCTTTTCTCGCATAGGATAACACGAAACTACGTACCGAAGTTATCGATATGGAAGTTGCCGTTCAAACTCGTTTGAATTATCTCCAACGATTCAAAGATACATCGGCTTATCGAATAAAACATTTGCAAAAACAAGTCGAAGAAAGTGTTCATCAAAGTGAAGTCGATAAATTAAATCGAAAACATGAAGATGTCGTCGAGAAATACCGAGATTTACTCGAACAACAACATGCGTACGTTCAACAGCACGAACAATCGTCGATTTTATCAGTAAACAAATCGATAGATTAGCAAATTTTGATCAATTTTCTTTCTTTAAACAGGAAGAAAACCGTCGTTTAACAGATGAAATCGATTTCCTTCGACGACAATTACAAATCGACAAAGAAAAAATGCATCTACTCGAAGAAACTCTAGAAAATCTCAAAAACCAAGGTCTAATCAACGCAGGTACAAGCAAAAACAGACTTCACCAACGTTCTTTCTCTTCGTTTTTTCTCCATAGGCTATGCGAGTACAATGCTTCGAATGAGTACAACGAATTCATTCGATGATAATCCAGGAAGTTTAGCACAAAAATTAACAATTCTCGAAATGAAAGAACTCAACGAACGACAACGAGCTGAATACGCACAGAAATTATACGATCAACAACGGCAAACACTTCGACAATTAGAAGATCGAAATATTGAATTAGAAAAGAAATTCAGTGAATTAACTCGAATGAATCTCGAAATGCAACGAACGGAAAAACAATTACGCGAAGATTTAACACACAGCGTACCGAGAACGGTCTCCGATGCCGATAAACGGTAGTTTTATTCGAGATTATTGATTTTTTATGAGATTTTTATTATTTAGACGAATTTCGGAATTGGAAGCAGTTGAAATTCAATCGAAACAAGAAATTGCTCGTCTACGAGAAATAGCCGATGTAGCTACGTATCAAATCGGTGCTGTTCACGATCTGAAAGTACTCGATGAGAAAGAATTTCAATCACTTCGTCTTCAATTAGTCGATTTACAATCGAAAACTGATGACAAAACCGAAATCGGTAAACTCCATCGACATATTCTCGCTTTACAAATCAGCGAAGCAACGGCCAAACGAAAACAATTGCAAGCCGATCAAGATCTCGCCAAACAAAAAGCTCTTCTCCTTCGTACGGAACAAAAACTCGACGAAAAAGAACAAAGTCTGTTCTTCATTCGACAAGAATACACTCAACGTATTCGATACCTTCGAACAGCTTTACAAGTAAACGAAAAACATTCAAATTCTCTTCTATTTTTCTTCTCTCTCGAAAGGATTATCGACATAAATATGCAGGCGCACTGCCATTACGCGTTCAAGAATCCTATGCGAAGACGATGATTGATCTTCGTAATGGAAAGAAACAACTGGATCTTGAAATGAAGAAATTATCTGATCAGAAATTCGATTTGGAAACACAAATGGCGTCATATGAATTCAAACATAAATCACTCGAAGAACTTCTATCGACACTGAAAGACGGACAAACCAATTCGCGTGTACAGAAAATGATCGAATGGCAACAGAAATTAGAGAAAGTCAAACTAAATGAATTGAGACACATTCGACTTAATAAACGTTTAGAAACCGATGTAAGAGAACGGACGAGAGAGAGAGAAAACAATAATCAATTGTTTTCGTTGATTTGTAGAACGCGCATTTATCGAAATTAGTTCAACAATTGGAAGTCAATGTGACTGAATTGGAAGAAGAAAATGTGAAATTCGAAAAGGAAATCGAAGAACGACAATTGATTTGGGAACATCGAGAATTAGATTTAGAAAGAAAGATTGACGAACTCGAAAAACAACAAAATTCAATTGCTGATGCTGCACGACGCGTACGATCTCATCAATCTTATTCATTTGTTTTGTTTTGTATTCTAATCGATTGAATTTAGTTCGAAGAAGCAGTTGGCAATTATCCCGATCCATCGTTACCAGTTGCTCATCAACTCGAACAAGCGTTAACTATTATTCGAGATAATATTCATTTACTAATGGAAGCTAAAGTTCAGCATCAATTAGTTGAAAAGGTACTCGAATAAGTGAATTTGACGAATGATTTGATTTGAAGATGTTTAGCGAACAAGTGAACATGCAGCCAAAGTTCATGAAATGGAAAATGCAATTCTCGCTCGAGATAAAGTTATTCACGAGCTTCGACTTCGTTTGCCAACGACGACAATTCTCGATTCGGACAAACTCGTGTCGGATATCATGACAAGACCCGATGATTTCTCGCGTTTATCCGCTGTTCGTGCTGCACAAGCGACGATCGACAGTCTTCAAGTGCGAACAAAATTCGTTTTGATCAACTAACCTATTGATGTTTGTGTCTAGGCTCGAATCATTCAAAAAGAAGAAAGTATTCGTAAATACCAAGAAATGCTCAAAGAAGCACGTGACGATCTCAATCGACAAACACGACAGCATGAAGAAGAAATGCAATTGCTTAACGAACAATTGCAAAATAAACGAGATTTAGATTTCATGCGATTCAAAGAATTCGTCGAAAAAGGCGGAAATCCAGCGCTATTCCATGGCGCTCCTTCGAGTTCTGAAGTTGGTTTTGTTCATTTTCAAATTTTCTTAACTCGTTTTCGAAATTTTTTATTTCAGTTAGCACGTCTTCGTCAATTGGAAGACGATTCTATCGCACAAAACAATACGATCGCACATTTAAGTGAACAAGTTCGTCAAGCACGTGAAGAAGCTGCAAAATGGAAGGCTCGCTTACAACAAAAAACTCAACAATCGAACGACGAACGCGAAAGACAAGAGAAAATTATCAACAATCTCGAACATGACCTCGCCGATCGAGCTCAACTCAACGACCAACAACCGAAAACAGGTCAAACCAATCACGAACATTCGCAGTCACTGAAGACAACGAAACCAACATTGATGCAATCAGGACTCGTCGCCGAACTACGCGCTCAATTAGAAGAAAAAGAAGCACGACAACAAGATTTAGTCCGTGCTCTCGCTGACATTCGTGCGCAAATGGTGAAAATCGCTGAAGGAAATTTAACAGCGATGAATAATGATGAAAGACAGAACCTTTCGATTCAAGCACTGATTGCTACGAAAACCGGACAGTTACAAGACAAAATCGATGACTATGAAACACAATTACGAACGCTTAAACAAGAACTCAAAGCGCAGAAAGATCGTAATCAACAGTATATTGATGAAGCGAACGATGCTCGAGAAAGATTAGCACAAAATGAGAAGAAATTAGGTAAACTTCAACAACAAAATACAACGTTAACGAACGATGCACAACGACGATTAACTGGACAACAGTTGCAGCTTGGACAAGTAAGACCAATTTGAAGAGTTTTAAGTCGATTTTACTTTTTTGATAAATTTAGGGCGATGAATCCGTTGAATCATTAAAACGACAAGTGCGATTATTAGAAGATAAACTTCGAAAAACGAAAACAGCTGAACGACCATTTGATGAAACTCGAGTAAAGACAGACATACTTTTACAAATTCTCAATCGACATCTTTCGCTTTAGGATGAACGTTCCAAACGAACAGTTGAATCTCTTCAACAACAAGTTACTGATTTAGATTTACATAAAAAAGAATTGTTAAAATTTAATCAACAATTAAAAGATGAATTGAATAAGTAAAAGAACTTTTCCATGGAAAAACAAAAAGATTCAAGTTAAATTTATTCATGTAGAGTTCGAATTCGAAATGATGAATTACAAAAGATTAATAACTATCTCAAAGCTGAGAATGAAAATTTAAGAATGGGAGACAGTCCTCGATCGACATCGAGTGGAAACATGCGACGAGTAAAAAAAATTCAATTCATTTCGAAACTTTTCAACAACAAAAATCATCCGTTTTTTCATTAAGATCGGAGAATCAGGTCGATCGACCGTCGAATTAGAAAAGATTATCGCGTTGATGAAAAAACGTGTTGATAATCTGCAAATGGAAAATCAAAGATTAAAAGGAGATCTTGACCAACAACGTGTCACTGTAACTAACTAACCGATATCGAATGTAAATTGTTGACTTTGTTTTTTTTATTTAGAATGATTCGAATCGAGCATTCTTCACTCAAGCAACTGAATCAACCAAAGAAATCGAACACATGGGTCAAGTGAATTCTCGAGTAAATTCCTTTTTTGATTTTGAAAATTCGATTCAATTTATGTTCTTGTCTTTTCAGCTTCAAAAAGAAATCGCTCTTCTTCGTGAACAAGTCGGTCAATTACAAGTGAAAGCCATGCCACCATCTCCATCCTCGTCCAACAATGGTTATCATTAGAATCTCGACAATTCTATTGTCGGTCAGATAGAAATAATGATGACACAATGAATAATCCGTCCTAAACGATCTCTTTTTTTTATCGAATTAAAAGTATTCTTTTTTTTCTCTGCCTCTCTCTCTCGTTTTTTTTTATATATAATTATTCTAGTACAATCGCGTATTTGTACTATGGTGTTGTCTTATTCAAATAGCATTTGTCTGTTTTGCTTTTTGTAGATGCCTTCGAGTTTAGAAACAGTTTCATTTCCGACAGAATACGTTCGTCACCAATACGCATCCGTCAAAGCGTATTTAGAAGACGAATATCTCGGTCAAGGTACATTATGTATTGCTGAAAGGTAACGAAAACAGAATTGTTTTTTGAAGAAAATCATCTTTCGAATTCGTTTCAGTCAAGTTGTATGGGGATTTTCAACAGATGGCAATCAAATTCAAGGTTTAGCTATTGATTATCCATCGTTAACAATGCACGGCATTGTTACACACGATCCTAAATATCCCGAAGAACATCTTGTTGTTGTTGTGCAAAAATCTGATGATGACGAGCAAAGTGACGATGACGAACGAAGTGCATCACCAGTCGAATATGATAGTATTCGAACGGTTAACTACCGATTTGTTATGGCGACATCGGAAGATCTTAAAGTAGCTTATCAAACAATTGCCGAATGTCAAGCACTTCATCCGGATCCACTCGAGGAAGCTGTTGAAGACGATGAAGTTGGTTCGGGTAAGAAGATAAAATTCAATTCGAATCACGTTCTTTTGTTTTCAAAGATATCGATTATGGCAACGAAGACGAAGAAGAACAACAACATACAAATGGAAATGGAAATCACGAAGATGATGATCCATATGGTTACAATGCTCATTTCGCATCATTCAATCGTGGTACACGAGGTTCATCGTTTGGCAGCCATCGTCGTGGTTACTATCCTGATCAAGGTGAAAACAATAATGAAAATGAAACCAACAATCAAAACGAAGAAATGGATTCATAGATCAAGTCTTTCATCTAGTTTTTTTTTCTACAACAAATCCCGGTCAAGCAATCGAAATATCAGATAAACTTTCTATTTTTCTTGTTGTTCTTTCCGGTTATATTATTTACTAAACAAGATTTCTGATTCTCAAAATCAGTTTCCTTTTTTTTTTCATAAACAATCGAGTTGATGTCAATCATATTTATATTTCAATTATATCTCAACAAAACGGAACACAAAAAAGAAAATAAATGGAAGATACAGAAAAGAATAAACGGGGCAATCGACGAAAATCAAGACAATATGCCTTTGACAGAACATATAGAGATATGCATATATACACACGCACACACAAGATTACAACAGATAGAGACCTAGACGAGAAGACAAAAACAAGAGACAAAAAAAACCTAAGTAAACATGAGAAAGAAGTTATTGTTAGTATTTCTAATTGAATTGGAATTATTTGACATATTTATCTTCAAGAAAACGAATGATTTGTTGAGAATAAATATCAATTAGCTGATCTTTGTCGAGCCAAACGTTTTTCTTCGATTTTTTCAATTGAATTAAATATTCGATTGAATTGACTTGTTTATTTCGGCGAACATCGACAATTCGATCGATTGTCGATTTATCAACGGGCTCATCGTTGTTGTCCGATGACGATGAACGATTCGTATTCGTTGTGCTATTTCTCAATCGTTTCGGCGAAGCTTTAGTCTCAACTTCCGATGGACGTTTACGCAACGGACGTGAACTATTTCGTTTCGATGGTGGCGAACGAGTTAAACGTTGACTCGAGCGACTCGGCGATTGAGATTGTTTTTTCTCTTCTTGTTTTTCGAATGCTTCGAGTGTTTCTTGACAATTACCAAGATTACTTTCCGGTTCCCAAGTGTTATCAGCTGATGAATAACCTGAAAAATAGTCAAAGTGTCAAATCGATGAATTTTGGGTAATTTCGATGTTCTTTGTTGTAACAAAAAAGCTCAATACCTTTCCATTTAATTAAATAAAGTGTTCGACCTTTCGAATCGGTTTTTTTCGAAATGATTTTTTCGACATCATAATCCTGATTTTTTGCTGATGGCATCTTGCTCAACACGAAGAACAAACAAATAGACAATAGATCGGTTTCTCTTTTCTTTTCTTCAATGAACTATTATTTTTCAAATGAACACGTTCTTAGTTTAACCATTCAGAAAACACTTCGAATTGACCAATGACAAACAAGTGGCTCGTAAAAGAGGGATCGAAGGCGCTATGTGCCAGTTCATCGTTTGATAATTAGATTTTGAAAGAAATATATTTTCTTTATTTTTTTTTCTTGTTACACAAAACACACAAACACAATATATTCTTGTTTTTTTTGTTAACATAAAAGAAGAAGAAGAAGAAGAAGTTAAAGTTGATTTACATCATATAGTAGAGAACAGTTTCACACATACATTTATATACTGAAATATAGAATATGAAGAGACAAGGAGATTTTTTGTACTTTTTTTCTTTTGCTGTATTTTTACAACTAGGAGAACAATTTGTTTTTTTTTGTCTAAATAAACAACAACGAAACAAAGAAAGAAAGAGAGACAGATGCATACAGGTACAAGACATGGTCGATGTACTTGTGAAACATACAGACGAAAGATATCAATCTAATCAACTAAATTGCTTGAAGAGAAACAAAAAAACAATTAAGACGTTCTAAAACAAAAGTAAAAAAGTAAAGTTAGATCAAACCAAAATGCCATCTTACTCGGTTGTATCCATTCCGTCTGTTAGATTTTCATTAGGTACATTTTCGGTATTGACTGTTGCAACTGGTTGATTCTCATTGATTGTTGTTGTTTCTGTGATTTCTTCTTTTGCTGTTGTGATTACTGTTTCTTCACCTGTTGAAACGGATTCACCGACGGGATTAATTACTGTTGTTTCTGTTACTTGAGTAACAGTTGTTGTTGCTGTTGTTGTCGGAATGAATTCTTCTGTTCCGTTAACTGTTGTACCTTTGGAGCAAGAGAAAAATTTGAAATTTTATTCTTATTGAGAAAATCGAAATACCATTGAAAGCATCTGAACTGGCTTTTCGTTTATTGGATATTTGCTTTCCATTTGAATGATTACGACGTTTATCTCCATCTTCATCTTCTGAATCGGACAATTCTCGTTCGTCGACGACTCGACGATCCTTTTGTACTTGAGAAATACGCTAAAATTCGAAGTATCAACAATTATATTCAACTTAAACAAAATCAATTTACTTTATTTGGATCACTGTCTTTATCTTCATCAACAGGACGATCGACATCCATGATATCATCAGGAATAGCTAATTTCAAGCAAAACAAAACTATCGACACATCTGCATCGAACAAAAATCAATTCCTTACGTTGCATTTGAACGCCAGGCACGTGAGGTAACATGCGGAGATTTTCGAAAAGCTTCGTCCTATGCGAATCGAATAGAATTTTTTGTTGCCTTGAAAAGCAGTGATTTACTTGATTTTATCGAGATAATCCGATGAATTTTGATTCGGCATATTCGATGGACTGATGTTTAACTTAAAATCCGGTCCATAGTATTCGAAATAATCATTGTACGGCAATTCTATTGAACACAAAAGACAAGAACAAATAATAAAAAAAAAATTCGACTTATCGAATTTACCATTGGGTATTTCTTGATTGAGCGCAATGGCTGTTTCATTGGTCCACGCACGTGCTACATTTCGAATTGTGTAACCGCCACCACCGACGAGTAACAATGGTAAATTGAAACTTTTAATAAATTCAACACATTTACCATGTCCTTTTGTAGACAAAGAAAAACAGCGAAATTTAGTTTTTAAAATCGAAATCAATATTTCTAATACCCTTTAAGGTTAAATTAAAACAACCAAGACGATCTCCAGTGAGCGAGTCAGCACCACATTGAAGTACAACTGCATTTGGCTGATATGTTTCCATAACTTTCGTCATCACTGGCCGAAATATTGTCTCATATGTATCATCATCGATTCCGTCACGTAATGGAAAATTAACGGCATAGTATTTACCTCTTCCGGCACCGATATCCTTCAAAAAAAAAATCAGTCAATTCAACAACACATAATCGATTCCTTGAAACTTACTCGGAGATCACCAGTGCCCGGAAAGTATTCACCGAATTTATGAAACGAAACTGTCATAACTCGGTCAGTTGTGTAAAATGCCTCTTCGACACCATCGCCATGATGAACATCAATATCGACATAGAGTACTCGTTGATGATATCTAAGAAAAACAATTTGTTTTCAATTGTTAAATAAACATCTTCGAATTTCTACTTGAGTAGTTCTAGAATAGCCAAAACAATATCATTGACATAGCAAAAACCCGATGCTTCGGACTTTTTCGCATGGTGAAGACCACCGGCCCAATTAATGGCAATATCAGTTTGCCGTCGATTGAGTTTAACAGCGCCAGCTAACGAACCACCAGCTGAGATTTGACAAAATTCATAAACACCTTCGAACACGGGACAATCTTCTCCCACATTGAATCGTTGCATTTGCTTGTTGAATTCTGTGATATTATCCGGTCGAACATTTTGAATAAATTTCACATATTCATCACTATGAAAACGTGTCATTTCTTCGGATATTGCTTTATGTGGACGCTAAAGACAAACAAAATCAATTCATCGAACAAGACTTTTTCGTTTTCTTCGTACATAAACTTCCATTTTACGGTAAAGACCGTAGTTTAGAATTAAATTATGTGCCATACGTATACGATGAGGTTTCATGGGATGTCCTTGTCTGAAATCGAAACAATGAACTAATTAATTAATTATCTAATTATTTCGTACCCGTAATAATAATTTCCAACATCATAATCATAGTAATAGCAGACTTTTTTACGACTATGAGGACCAATAGTTGCAGGTGTTGATGACATAATTGTAATTAGATCTATTGAAAGAAAATCGAGATTTAGTTTTGTTAGGAAAACAAAAAATAAAATCATCAATCGTAGAGGAAAAGACACGTTGATTGATTATAATGATATGACTAATATGAAAAGAGAATCGACTGACAGAAATCAAATGCGATGTGAACTAGACTGTTCTGGTTAAAACTATGAATAAACAAATGGAAATTGTTAAATACTCATTGGCTTGTGTCTATGAACGAAACGAAAAAAAGAAAAATATTTTCAGTAAATCGAGACATTTTTCATGAATTCTTTTCTCTTGGATTATTTATTTTTTAATTGCATATGCAAAGAAAAAGGTTTTTCTTCTGACATCTATTTTATTGATAATCATTGGTCACGAGATGAATCAATCAAATTCATTGAAGATAACCATGCTTTCATTTATGTTTCTCAATTCGATGTTCGCTTCGTTATTCAGACCGACGTTCAGCAATTTTTCACGTCGATTTCTCTCGAATAAATCTATTTTACCATATGAAATCGATCGATTCAATGGTGTCAAAGTTCGAACTGATAATTGGCCGAATAATGACAAATCTATTCGAGAAATACTAACTGGTAAATCATCGATTCTGTTCTTCTTTCTCAATTGTTTTTTATTTTGACAGCTTCAATTCAACAATGGAAAACCGATCAACGAACATCGGCTTGGCTTTGGATTCCAATTGAAAAATCACATATCATTCCAATCGCAGCTGAATTAGGTATTCGATCGAATGTTCAATTGATGATGAGAGATTTTTTGTCGTTGTTTCGAAAGGTTTTACTTATCATAATGCTGAAGATCGAATGGCGGTGTTAAATCAATGGTTATTACCAACGAAAACGTTGGTACCACGTTTTGCTACGTAAGATTGAGAATTTTTTGTCTCGGTAAATTGAAAGGATTTCGTTGGAATTTAGACATCAAGGTAAATGCGAATTGTTAGCGAGATATTGGAAGTGAATGTTTAAGATTTTAGTTGGTGTTGGCGGAGCAGTTCTCCGAAAGCAAACAAATGAATTACTTGTAATCAAAGAACGAATACGAAATATTGAATTCTGGAAGGTTTGTTCAATTTCGATTGAAATATCGTCTTGAAATCTTTTTGATTTTAGTTACCCGGAGGTGAGTTGAATGGAAATTCAATGGTACTTATTTCGAGAATGTTTTAGGTTCGACTGAACTTTCAGAAAACATCGGTATGATGATACAAAAAATTTCGAAAAATAAGTTCTATATCTATGATTTCATCTAGCTGATGGAGCTGTACGTGAAGTATTTGAAGAAACCGGCATTCAATCAAGTAACTAATTCGAAATTCGTTTGAATGAATCAAAATTTTGAATAATTAGAATTCGAATCGATTCTTGGATTTCGTCAAGCTCATAATCATCCAGGTGCACATGGTCGATCGGATATTTATTTTATGTGTCGTTTATCTGCATTGACAGATACGATTAACATGGATCGAAATGAAGTTCTCGATTGTCAATGGATATCTCTCGATGAAGCTAGTCAAATGAAAAACCCTTTACTACAACTTATAGCTAAATTGTTAATATTCGGCCTTAAAACTGGTTTTGAAAAGACGATTGATTTTAAATTTGAGCAAATCCCTTCCGTTGTCACAGGATACAAATACGACATTTTTACACGATCATTAAAATCAATCGAATAATTGACTCATTTGCTTTTGTTTTTCAGATTAATTTCTTATCATGTCAAATATAATTCAATGCAAAGATCTGAGTGAACGAGTCGATCTATGTGAACCATTGGTAAATCGATTGAATATTTGTTTTTTTTCTTGAAAATTATTTTGTTTTTTCTTTCTAGAGAATGTATTTAAAACCTATTGCACGTATAAACATCAGCGTGCCAATTCCTCCGTCGATGCGAGCTGCCGCTGCGACGATGCCAACCTGGGAAATAATGGACAAGATTCGTGAATTAATCTCTCCGGACGAATTCGTTTTTCTTCGTCTATTGAAAAGTGCACCGGAATTATATCGATTCGAAGGCGAATTAGAATCGAAAACCATCGCACGAAACTGTCTGACACGATTAGAAAACACGTTAGTACGCATGGAGACGACAGGACATGAATTTCGTTTACGTGCAGCTGAAGCTAAATTACCGTATCCGACGCGAACTGAATGGGAAACGTTCTTTCGCGAGAGTAAAAATATGAACGAGACAAAGCCAGGCGAACGAGCCGATACGATCCATATCGAAGGTTTGCCAATCCGATGGTTTCAAGCCAAACAAAATCCTATGCAAGCTGTGCAAGCAGCTGCAGCTGCTATTGGCTCGAGTGGTTTGCCATCGTCGTCAGCGAACTCGTCGATTGATGACAAAGAAAATAAACCGTCGCTCGAAATTCTTCAGCAAGTTTTCTCGACATTTGGCGAGATTCGTTGTTGTGACATTCCGTGTCTCGATCCGTTTCGAACGGTGACCGTCCTTCCCGGTGCGAGTCTGCCGATGGAGACGACGTTCGATGCGTTTATTCAGTATAGTGAATATATCGGCTTTGTGAAAGCGATGGATGCTTGTCGAAATATGAAATTGATGCTGATCGATGAGACGAATACGGCGTTTACGACGAATATTAAAGTTGATTTTGATAAGACACGACATTTATCGGAACGATCGATTAAAAAACGACGAATCGAACAGATGAAAGCGACGGAATTGAATAAATTGAAGCAAGCTGAAAATCAACGAAGTAAAGATGAAGACGAACGTCGAAAGGAAATCGAACGGTAAGAGTGGCCGATGCAAAATATTCGATTGGGATTAGTTCGTTTTCGATTTAGTTTGAGAACGGAATTGCAAGATGCTGAAGCTGAAGATCTTGCAAGTGGAAAAGATATTACCAAAGATACTCGTCGACGACAACGGTATATATCGAAAAGGAAATGAGGAATTTCGACAGTTTTTTCTTGTTTTTAGAGAAGAAAAACGTCGATTGAAACGTTTAGAACGCAAACGTCAACATGAAGAGAAAACTTTAGCAATGAAAATCGCTTTAGAAGAACGGAAAATGCTAATAGCACATCGAAAACTTGAATCAATGAGATTACTCGAAGAATTATTCAATCGTGTCAAAGTAATTCCACATCTATCTTTTCGGTTAAATTCAGTTTTTTTTTTCGTTCTTCTCTAGGTTCAAATTGCTCAAGAAGAATTAATGAAAAAAGAACGTGAACTTCAAGAAGAACGTCTACGTGGCATGGATATCGATACATCGGCACCGGTTGCTTCTACCAAAGAATTCAAACCTTCGAATACAAATGCCAACAAAGAACAAATCGAAGCACAATTAAATGAACTACGTAAAGAATTCTATCAAAAAGATGAAACGATCGATGATATTCTTCGAAAACGAACGACAATTATCGATCGGAAAATCTTCTAAATTTTGTTTGTAAATGCAGAAAAAAATTATTTGTCTATTGTCGAAATAAAATAGAAAAGAAAACAATCTATCGTTGTTCTAATTGAAGGAGGAGTTTTTTGAATTCATCTCGACTTATTCGACCGTCATGATTGATATCTGCTGTTCGCATCATTTCGTTTAAAAGATTGTCATCAATTGTTTCGCCAATATTCTTCATTGTATCGCGGATTTCTTGTGGTGAAAGATAATTATCTCGATTGTGATCGAACAGAGTAAAGATCGAATTTGATCTCTTCTCGAGACTTTGTCGATGAAAATCATTTTCCTGAGTTAATAGAAATTGTTCAAATAATTGAAATTCATCTTTTGATATGCGTTGATCACGATTACGATCGAGTTGTTCTAAGATATGAAAAATAACTTGATTTACATTGTGAATATGCGAGAAATTTCTTTGAATAATAAAACAAGTCTATCGAGAGTATATCGACGAATGGACAAGAATTTACTTTAACATTGAACGTAAATCACCGATCGAAACGTAACCATCCGCATCGATATCGAGTGCTTGAAAAATTCGATCGATTATCTGTTCCTTTTCGATTTGTGTCTGTTGAATTTGATTTACTTTCGATTTTTTATTCGAACTTTTCGACATGAATCAATCATATTCTCATCTTATAATTAACAAAACAACTTTTGTTTCTTTGTATTTGTATATATAAATATGAATAAGCAAAAAATACACAATAATCAAGCGCTTTGAAGCGAAAGTAGAAATTTTTATTTGTGCTTTTTGGCTTTGTAAAATAGAATGAAGAAGCTCAATGCTCGAGTTACAATCCATAAAAGCACAATCAGACCAATATCACGACCGAAATTGCTCTAGAGAAGACAAGAAAAAAAACGGATTAGTCCATTTGCTTTTTTTTCTTCAAAATTGAATTTTACTTTATCAAAACCAACTAATGCTAAAATTTCTTCACCATTGGTATAACACGGTAGACCTTCATCGATATTCGTACACGGCAAATCGTCTACATCTCTCCATTGATTGATTAATGCCGCTTCATTTCCGTAGTAAAACCAACTGATATACTTGAGCCAATTCAACCACACTTGTCCTGAGCTGAATACCGGCAGAATGAAATCAAAGGTTAGTTTTTGGCTCGTTTTTGAAACTTACTCATTATTCAAAAAGAAACCACCGAAAATCATCAATGGAAGGAGAATTGGAATTTGTAGAGCTTGTGCTTGTTCGGGTGTATTAGCAACAACAGAAAGAACTGAACCGACACCAACTGACGCAAAACTCGTCAAAATAATAATGCCAACAAAAATAAAAAATCGTTTGGCTGAGCTGTATAAATTCGCCATCCAATAAGTTATTGTCACTTGAAGGAGTGTGGTTATTGCGAATAAAGGAAGCTAAAACACAGCAATCGAATTATTCGACGCAGTTGTTCATCGAAATTTTACCTCAGTAAAAAACTTTGCAAAGTAATACGGTGGCACTCGATAGACAGCATCGTCGTATTCTTTATAAAATATCGGATATTCTTTGGTGTAACTCTATAAAAAAAAATGTTTTTTCTCGAGAACTTGATCATTGTTTGTTTTTTAAATTTACATCATACCTGTACGACAGCAAAGATATTCGAAAACGATGTGTTGATAATAATTAAAAAGATCAGTGAATTGAAATTTTGTACAGCAGTTTGATCGTAAGGCATACGAAGATATAGAAGACCGATCAATACTCCAAGAAACTGTAATCAAATGAAAGTATGATTAACCTTGTTTTCATCGAAGAACATTCAACTTACGATGGCAAGGAAAATTCTCAATCGAATTTCGAATGGATTTTTAAAAACATCAACAAAATTTCTCCAAATCAACCATCGAAGTTGAGTAAAACTACCGGTTGCATATCTCGATTTCTTTCGATTTTGTACATCATCATCTGTGTCGACTTTATCAGTATATCCCGTAAAGAATTTATACACTTTAACAAGCAAATAATCATTGGCTTCGTCTTCGGTATTTTCAGAATGAAGAGAGATTATTTCGGACATATAACGTTTGTTTTGAGGAGATTTTTCATAAGCATCACAGATACGCTAAAAATAAAAGATTTATGTGTGAAAAATATCGGAGAAATGATTGTACTTCGATTTGAGCTAAGTTTTCTTCACGAGTTTTTGGATAAATAGCTAATTTTTGAATGTAAAAATCAGCTGGATTGTAGTTACGTGGAATTTCCATATTGAATCTGAAGAAAAACAAAATCGGAGATCGATTGATTGATCTCGTTCGATGAACCTACTGTCGAAAGAATGCAGGAGCTTTTTCTAATGAACCGAAATATCCCAATCGGCCTTCAGCTAATAAATATAATCTTCAAAAGCAAAGAAATTGATTTTCATCGAGTTTGAAATCGACATACGTACTTGTCGAAAAGAAAGAAAATTTCTGATGACGGTTGATGAATCGTGCAAATAATAGTTTTGCCTTGATCAGTTAGTTTTCTCATTGCTTGACATAAATGAAATGCCATCGATGAATCAAGACCCGATGTCGGTTCATCACAGAAAAGCAACGGTGGATCACTGAGAATCTGAGAACGAGGGAAAATATTTTCGAGTTTTGTTCATCGTGTAGAAATATACTTCAGTTGCGAATGTTAAACGACGTTTTTCACCACCTGATAGACCTTTAACAATACCAGTGATGCCAATAGTTGTATTTTCAGTTTTTTTTAAATTTAACTAAAATAATTTCAAAATTTAGATTTTCGACGATTTTATTTTGTTGACTTACGAAATTAACGACTTCATCGACACGTCGTTCTCGTTCATCTCGAGTAAATTCTTTTCCTAATCGAAGCATAGACTATTGAAAACAGATTCAATCGATTTCAAACCAAATCTTTTACAAAACAAAACTCACATGAAACCGAAGATGTTCACGAACAGTTAACGATCCGATGAATAATTCTTCTTGTTGGACAAAAGCTGATACACCCGATATATCTCGTTTCATTTTTCGGCCATTTATACGAACATCAGCACTGATATTCAATTTACCCGATCGACGGTGTGTTAAAATATTCAAGAGCGTCGTTTTACCAGCACCACTAATTAAAATCGATTACGTGAAAATCAGAAAACAAAATCAAATTTTTGCTCTTACCTAGCTCCCATAATTGCACACATTTCACCTGATTTCACGATACCACTGACACCTTTTAGCAGATCTTTTGGTCCTTGGACTTCTTTTCCACGACAGCCGTTGATTTTTCGTTTGAGAAAACCTTGTTTTGATGGTGCTTGTGCTCGTACATCGTACCAAGATAATGTTATTGGTGGATTATCACGTAATGGTGATATACCAGGACCGGAATTTTTTAAAAATTCAGGTAATTCTGGTTTAACGAAATCACCTTTGCCTTTTGGAAAAGAATTTGATACTTGTAATGGATTCTTTTTATGGAAATCATCTTCATCATAGATATTATCATAATTAGGTGGTTGTTCTTGTGATACTCGGCTATTTCCATATTTGTGTGGTTGTCGCATGTTGATAGCGACTTCTTGTTCTTTTTCCCGTTGCTTTTTCGTTGATAACATCGTGTCAAATATTGGGTGATGTACGAAAACGAAATGATTATGTATTAAAATAACAAGCCAGTTTATATATTGGTTCACTGTTTGAGACAGTGTCAATCAGGTGTGTCAGAAGAAAATCAAAAAATATTATCGTTCGCTACTGTTACGTGCTTTACAATGATCGTGTATGTATGTATGAAGAGGACGGCTCGTACGACCTTGAAGTACGAGGGGTTATGAAACATATAGGTAATGTTTAATCAATGGGCAGATAAACAATCTAGTACGCTCTCCGATCATATTGAAAACGAAGAAAATATACAAAAGTATAAATGTGTTTTCCTTGTCATAATTCGTACTTTTAAGTCATTGGAGAACGCTACGCATTTGATCAATTTTATACATGGTTTATATATATATATCAATATAAAACCTTGAAATAACGATATTTTCATAATTTATTTATAAAAAAAAGACTTCATTCGTTGCATATGCACACACAATACTAGTTTCTAATGAGAATGATTACAGTTTATTTTCGTCAAGTCTCAAATGTTTAGTTAATTTGCCTTTCAAACTTTTAATGTCACACGAAAAAGTACTCCTGCCCAATAAATATGCGATACTCATTAAGATAGACATGCATATTAATGTGTTTTCTACCGCAGTACGACAACGTTCGAGAAGTGCGTTACCTTTTTAAACTTTCGATCGTTAGTGAAGGAAAAAAACAAATGATAATTATGTGTACTCAGCGTAAAGTAAAATAAGAGAATGTATTTAATGATTGTGATATTTATTCACAGAAATCTTATTGAAGAACAAAACATTGAATAGATTTATGATTTAAATGAGTAACTATTTGAATAACTTGATGATTGTCCTGAATTGTATGTTGTATTATCCGAGAGAACGTGTCCAGCTGCATTCGTAACCGTAATGTGTTTGCCAATATAAGTTGTACCTTCAATAGTTACTTGTTGAATGCATGTTTTGATTGTATTCGAATCTTTTTTTTCCGATGTACAAACAGGTTTAACATCTTTTAATTTCTCTTTAATTTTTGCTGATTCACCACCCGAGAAACTTTTGTTAAACATTTTTTCAAAATCCGATTCATCAGGAATTAAATCATCGAGATCAATAAAGGCCGATGTCGAACGAAGACTAACATAGATAATTAATCCAAGACAAATAATTCGTAATAAAACATTCATTTTTAATGTTTATCGATCGTTGTTTTCCTTTTTATTTATGTTAGATAGAAAACATTGACAAATTTAACACACATTTATATCTGTGTGTGTTCGAAATTTTCTATCATTCATTGCCTGGCTATTTACTTCTTTCGTCAAATGAATAATAGTTACCCTCGAAACTTCTCCTTCGATATCTTTGTCAACGATGCCTATTCGAACAAAACATTATCTTTCAAAAATACCGATTATGTATTTCACGTGCGCATAAAGAATCCATTCGTATAAGTGCATCGACAATAAATATCTTAACAGATGATATATCAAGTCTAATACGATACTTGAACGATTCAATCGATTGCTTTTTATAACTCGATTACGAAATAGACGTACAATTGAAAGGGTTTTTATTTATAAAAGAATTTTTCGCATAATCAATGATTAATTTCCATTGAACATTTAGTTTAATCAAAAAAAAAAGACACATATATTTAAATAGCTGTTTTCTCTAGACGTCAAAAAGAAAAACGAAGGGGATAAGGCTTTTACAACATAGAAGAAAAGAGAAGAAAAAAGATTTGATTAAGTAATAGTCACAGTTAACATATTTGACGATAATGGTAATGATAATTTCTTTTGATTCGTCGTTCGTTTGGGTGTCGTCGGTTTGGCGAGATTAGTTCTCGAATTTGATTTGAAAGCTTTTCGTTTATTCATCGAATAATATTGATCACTGAAACGAACTTTATGATGTTTTGATGTTTTGACTTTCGATTGTTGTTGTTGTTGTTGTTGTTCGTCATCATCCGTACTCAATATCGTATTTGTTTTCGATTTTCTCTTCTGACATGTTATTAAACGATTTCGATGTACTGTTGATTGTTTTTCCATATCACTTATTTCGCCATCGATATTATCGTAAAGATGTTCACTTGTTGACGATTCATGACCATCATCTTCATCGTCATTGTCAACATTGACACCATGTAAACGTAAACGTTGACGAAATAATTCTTCTTGTAATTTAATTGTATGTTCAAGATTATGATGTGTTGTATACATCGTACATGCGGCATTTAACACACGTTCAAGTGATTCAATTTCATCGGAATATGTGCTACTTGGCAAACTTTCAGCAGTATTATATGCACTCGAACTACTTTCATTATGTTTTGTTGATGAGCTTGAACAATGATGATGCGAACAGGATGATCTTGTCGATGATCGATCGGTTGTCGATAGAGCAGGTGATGATAAAGATTGATTGAAAGTTATTGGTTGAGGTGTTGCACTGATATATTCAACATCTTCTTCTTGTTCTTCGGCTTGTAGAGTATAGTATTTCGGTTGCTAAAAAAACAAACATTTATCATTTTCGAATTGATTTTTTGTTGTTGTTGTGTTTTTACCTGTTCTGTTTGATTGTCTTGGGGATTTAGTTGTAAGTGACTTAGAATTTGAACAAGATGATTTTCTGCAGGTTTGACATTGCATTGAGCTGAACAGTTTGAACATAATGTTAATGAATGATTTTCATCCGTTTGAATTGAAAAATCTTGAAACGATTTCGTTTCATTATTGATCTAAGAAAGCAAAATAAAACGAATATATGACTTTATTCGAAGAATAACAGATGGTGTTTGTCAAATGAGAGAACAAACACATCGCTCGAAGATACTTTCGTACAGTTTCTCTAGTAATACAATTGACGTAATCATCTACTTTAACACTTCTACTACTTTAATCCATCAAAGGAAGCCTAAAGAGAAATCAACGTCGTCTGTCTTTGTTTTAGTATACTAGTGTTTGTCTGACTGCCTGAAGGTGTCTTTTATATGATCCTTAATCATAGATTCCAGACAGACAAGTGTAGAGAAAAGGAGAGAATGAATCTAATAAAAACTCGAAAAAATAACAAGGCAAGAAGATGAATATGATATTGTTTTTTTTTGTGTTCTTCATCTCTCAACACAAGAACACACATCTACGGATAAAATCGACAGGTCAAGTAGTCAGATTTGAACACTTGTCTATTCATAAAGAAGGACAATAATCGATATTGTTCGAAATCCCATCGAATATCGATTAATCAACGCGTATTAAATGTTTACATAAATCACTAGAAAACAAAATCTCTCCGCTCTAGTCGATAAATCATTAACGAGTATGAACGAATAAATGTTGATCTGATCTATTCGTCTTCGATACCACCCATGAATAAAGACAAACAAGCAAACGAGAAAAACGAGACAGACAAATCCAATTAAATGTGAAAAGAAAAAGATCAGAATCGAGTCAGGTGATAAAAACATTTTCTTCTCTTTCACGTTTCTTGTCATTCAATTATCACTTCGATTTCTCTCGTTGCGTTTATGTTTTGGTCTTTTTTGATCAAAAACAGATTAGTTCTTTCTTTCAGATCGATTTACATAACACTGTCATGTTAGAAAGAGAGAAAAAGAACATGAAATAAAACGGTTCAATTGTTCATAATTGAGTTACAGAGAACAATTCGTCCGAATGGACCATGTGTCTTTTCTGGAGAAAGCAAATGTGCCGATCTGATTATTTGTTCAAAGTGAACAAATACATAAACATGTGTTTTTCTACATGCTGATTGACGTTTTTTCTCTTTTTCTATTGGCAAGAAGACTGAAAAATTTTATTTAATTTAAGAAATATGAAACCAGAGATGCGGAAAAATGACAAGCTACTCTGTTTTTCTTTCGATAAGACTCTTGATTATTTATATTTCCTATTGATAAATCTCTCCTATGTTAAATAAATAGACTTTCGATTGAATTTAAACTCAAAGTGAATCCCAAAAGGATATAATCAATTAATCCTTTTAAAATATCTTGTTTATTCTCTTATCGAAGAATTTTTTCTTTACCTTTTTCTGCTGTTGATGTTTGTAAATGAGATGAGCCATTTTCTTTTTATTCTGCTGTAATTCATTATATAATATTCCAATACGTTTAAGTAATTCACGTTCTTTACGTTCGTGTCGTAATTTCAATTCATCAATGATTGTTTTTAATTGTTCGATTGTCTTGGATTTTTCATCGAGCATACGTCTTGTATTAATCATATCAACGGATGAAACTTGTTTAGCTGTACTACGAGATAATGTTGGTGAACTAAACATGTTCGTTTCGTTTATATTTATCTAGAAAACAACAAGTAGAAAAACGTTTATCCATATGCATACATAAATAGGAAATGGACGACGCCGTAGTTTATATCTAAATATAAATATACGTATGTATATTTTGAGTTGTATGTCTGTGTAAAGAAGAAGGACATTTGTCTCGTATGAAACCGGATTTGCATATATACTCGAGTATCAAGTTATCATCATTGAAACAATTTGTCTATAGGAGAGTATTTTAATGTGAATAGAAAAAAAAAAAGAATGAAAATAAGCTAATCCGATCGATCTCATTTACTACTCACCCACATACATCAAGATAGATGATGTTCAACTTCGTTCTTTTCTTTTCTCTCTCTCTCGATTGTCGACTTATGGACAAGAATCCTATAGCTATATAAGAAAAGAAAGAGAAAAAGCAAAACGTGAAGGAGAAGAAGAAATAGGGAGAGCAAGAAGCTTTCTCCCTCTCTCTCTCTCTCTCTGTGTCTCTCTTAATTATATAACATTGATCTAACCTGACACACACCAGCGTTTTTCTTTATACATCATACATTTCCTGCTTGACGCTCATTCGTTCATGAGGCAGATATGCATACAATTCACAAGCTACGTATTGTTTGTACATCTACACACATAACCTCTCCTCTTCCTTCATCGAATCTATTGCGTGTACACACATACACACGTATATATATATAGATATATATACTTACTCACAGGGCAGGTTCAACAAGATTGATTTTTTCTCTTTTCTCTCTGCCTCTTGTTTCTCCTATTGTACAATAAGAATATTGACTGTACAGATTAAAGACAAATTCAATATGTTTTAAAGAATAGGCATGGTCTTTATGCCATTATGTATCTAAATATACATACATACACGTCTAAATGAATTGATCGATCTCAAGTCAGGATAACAAGGCAATTGTCTAGGCTTCTTTTCTACTTGTATGATTAATTAATTTGACATGAGCAGGTGTCAGATTCTATATTCACGCGTCGATGACTTAGAGTGAAAGTGTCCCATTGATAGGATAGGTTCACAGGTCAATAACAATAATTACTCGAAGCCACAACAAATGAGCTTCGAAATTGGTGTTAATAGCAATTTTTCTCTCTGTGCATAAAGCCCTAGAAATGAGTATGATTTTCACTTACGTTGAAACTTGATAATTTGCTTGCTCGGCTATTTTTTCGATTAAGTATCAGGTGACTATTTCAACAAACTAATTTATTCATGAGAATAACAGTTAGCTAGCTAACTTTTTTGTTTATCTATGTGTGTTGTGTGATGGTGCTAGATTGGAATGCGCTTAGTCGTTAACGAATGACAGACCTATATATTCATTTGCATGTGGAAAATCAACAATCTTGCTCCTTTTGAATTGTTATTCTAAATGATTACACACATACACTCTCACCATGACTAGCATGATTAGATAAACAGATTCATTCATACATAATGAACCAGCAAACAGAAAAAAAACTGTGTGTGTAAGAGAGAGAGAGAAGTTTGAAAAATCGCCTGATGAAGGTCAACATATAAAAAGCATGAACAATTACCTTAGTAGAAAGACGCGTCAGTTCCGGAAATGTATATATTTAGTATGCCTAGAATAATAGACGATTGTATTAGAAAGAGAGTATAGTGAATGTCCTTCACAGAACAACACTGGTGGCCGTAGTGCACATAGAGTGCGCGTGTATATATGTATGTGTAGCGATTACATAATGAACGAAGCGCGTAAAGGCGTATGCAAGTATCATAACATACACACACACAAGTGGAATCTTTGTTTTACATTCGTACATGACGATGAAATGGCGATAAAAAAAGACAGAAAGAATGAAGAACCTTGGCAAGAGGTGTCTTAGAAATGTCACAAGTGTATATATATATATATTTAGGAGTGCGGCACTTCAAGCGACAGAGATGAAAAAAAATCTACTGATTATTATAGTCTAAGCAAAAAAGACGAGAAGAGAAAAGAAAAAAAAATGTAATGAATGGGTTAGACAAGAATGATAATCATAATGACAATGATAATGGTGATTGGCACCTTTGGCTGTGTTCTTGAGTTTCGAACTCTCTTTCAAGTAATAACAGACGATATTCGAGACAATATTCAATCGATAAAGGTCATACAGACAGGTTAAACAAATCGACGGCGCGACTCGTCATGACAAAGTCTCTTGTATACAAACGTACATCTTGTCGAATGTTTAATTACACGAGAAACTAAAGAATCTCATCACAAACAGCGACTGAATACGTGTCAGTCAACAATAAAATATGAAAAGGTGGAGCATAGGGCATCATTTTTCTATTAGAAGCATTACCATGTCATGCGCACCTTTATCGAGCTTCTTCGTATTAATCAATCGATCGATTATTGTTGAATTTTGCTCGTTTCAGTTTTTTTTTCAATTAAAATTGAACTTCTACCACCGGGCGAATGATCCGTAAAAGGTCGTTTCATGGGTCATCATCAACTTCTATTCAAATTCAATATGATAAGGAAAGCAGACAAGAAAAAAAAAGAAGCGAGTGCGGGAAGAATAAAAAAGCAAAAGACATGAACAGAAGTTCATCTCTTGAGCAACATCAAACGAAACTGCTAATCATTAATACGACTGATTTTAATCGTGTTTTACTCTTCACTAAGACATTATTATTCCCATTGATTAACATTCAGATGGTGTCAGATTTTATTTTGTCTTTCGATTTAATCGAATTAAATGAGAAATACAAGCATCAAAGATAAAAATATTCTTACGCATCATTTCATTACAAATTCAGAAGAAGAAGAGAACATAAAGCAACTACCTTGAATGACTACTACTCCCACTAAATAAATAGTAACAGCGTATATATACAGAGTGAAAAAGATATGTAATATCCTGTGTACGAGATATCCGGTCATCAATGTCTACATGCAATATATGTTTGAGTTAATTTGTCAAGAAAATCTACACATACGTACGTACGTGTTCTAATCGAACTTTGTGACTACATGTTGTGCTACATCCTTCGTTGATAACTTGTCAAAATGCTTTTTTCGTGTTCTATCTATTTGACACCTCTCACCTGCTATGATCATTTTCTAATTACATTTCTTCGTGAAATTGACCTGTACTATCCACTGATGAAATGTATAGAAATGTCGACATTTTGACCTGAGCTTATCACATTAGAAAATTTGTATGAACAACATGCAGCGATCAAACAAGCACTTGGTTTCAAGCAGACATTATATCCCTCGAGAACAACAGCAAGAAGAAGAAAAAAGAGAATTGAACTTACCGTTCACCTTAATCGAAAAAAAAAACAATCAAGTCAGCATCGAGTTCATAGAAAAAAAAACGAGAGAAAATGAACCTGTTGTGATCGACATTAAGTTATAACGCCAAAAATTCTCTTCTAATGATCATAATGATTGACAAGTGCAAAAACTAGCCCTAGCGGCTGTCCGACCTAACGATTATATCAACATTTTCTCGTGAGAAAGAGAAAGAAATTAAGGTGTCAGACAAGTGTGTGCGTGCAGTGTTATCAACGTTCATATCAGCTAGCTAATATCGCCAACCATTCATTTGATGCAATTCCGAGGTCATAAAATAACACCCTTCCGGTTTCATTCACCTGCATCGTTACTATTCAATCAATTGATGAGTGGTTGATGGATTTAATGGAGAAAAAAAAATACACGACGTAATTCTTTTCGAGCTTTTTTTTTTATACAATAAAGCAATACAATGCATACGTACATCACCAACAAAAAAAAAGAAAAGGAAGAAAGAAAGGTCAATTGACATACTTGTTGTTACTTTGATTCTGACGATTGATGAAAATACTGTTTTGTTTGTATCTTGTCTCTTACGTAAGCATATGGATGTAGAAACAATGAGTATATACTTGATGGCGTTCAGTCAAAGATTGTTACTTCTCCTCTCATCTATCTATCTATGTATGTAATTGTACTATCTTTTATGCGCGTGTCTTGTTTTATTCCCAAAGATTGCATCATCAGTTTTAAAAAATTACACACATCAAATCCGTCATTTTAAGCTAAGCAAAAAAGAGAACCGACAGATAATAGAAAACGCATGAGATAATCTTCATGATAATCATAAGTTAGGAACTATCTTTTTCATAGACAATCAAACTGTAAATTACACAAAAGAAATGACCACGACTTAAGCTAGCTAAACCCTCAATCATCTAGCTGATTAGAAAGGAAATTGATGATTAACATATTCGATCGAATTGGTAAATGAGTTATTGTTCGTACGAAATATTTATTTGGATATTATGTTGGAAAAATAAAATACAAATAAGAAAAAAAATCGAAGAAAAAAGGTGAATATATAATTATCAATTGGATAATTAACTGATTCGTGCTTTAGCTTTAGCTTGATCGACACGACGCATTTCATTAGTAATCGCTGTAAAATCATGAATGAATATATGAACCTAGACGATAAAAAAGTTTGTTAAGAAAAAGAAAATGAGAAGAATTGATCGTACTTTGTCTAATTGTTGTTGAACACGTTTGATTGGATCTTCAATTTCTTCAGTGTCTTCTTCTTTTTCAATGTTTTGCTGTCGTTGAACGAGTTGATATAGATTTCTTACGGCTCTGCAATTCGAAAATAAACATGAGCGAAAACAGAAATGATTAATAGTCTTCTCTTACAAAATAACATTGCCGAGTTGTAATGTTTTCTCAGCTGCTGTTGTTTGAATAAAAGTCCATTCATTCTCAGCGCGTCGTGCTTCGATTTCGGCTCGTTCAAGATCATGTTGTAAGTCACCGATTCGATTGTTTAATGTTAAGATTTGATTGTTTTTGCTCTGTATAAAGACAAAAAAAAACAGATCAAACGAATATTTTATTCAAATTTTATACTTACTTGAACAAAAGCTTCACGTTTTCGACGTAAACCTTCTAATTGTTCTTCACGGTGATTTTGAATTTCCATTAATGACTAAATAGACAAAAGGAGAAGAAACTGATGGATTCAAGAGAAAATCAATTCGAAATATTGACTTCTTTGTTCGTTTTCAATGTTGTATAACGATCGATTAATTCTCGAATTTCTTGAAATTCATCAGCAGTTTCAACAGCCTAGAAAATCGAATCATGAAAACAAAGACTAAAACAATGATTCTAATCATACTCTTTCGAGATATTTATTATGATTGTTATATTTAGCAATTCGAGCGAGTGATTCTTCGCGTTTTTGTTTGAGTTCATTGATTTCACCTTGTAATTTCTCGATATCTTTCTCTTTAACTGCAGTCAATTCTCGTTCGTCTTGTGCACGTTTAAGTGCTCGCATTCGTTTAGAATCAAGCTCCTAGACGCGAAAGAGAGAGAAAATATTGAACAGAAGCAAAGTCAAAGCTCGTTACATTAATATATTTTTCAAAATTAGCCAAACTTTCTCGCAATTCATGTTCTTTCGTATTTAATTTCTCACGACGTAATTTTAAACTTTGCATTTTTAATTTAAATTCCTACGGAAAATAAAAACGATCGTTCGTTTTATTGAAAAGAGATATAATTATCGACTGACTTCTTTTTGATTAGCTAATAAACTTTCAGCTTGTGTTACTTCACGTTGTTTTTCCAATAGACGCGATGTTGATGATAAATGTTCATGATCACGTTCAGGCGGCGCTCTGAAAAAAGAAAATATTGATTCGAAAAGTAGATTTAGTTCTTTGTTTTTACATGGCTAATTCTTTGCTTAAAGCACTTCGAAAATAATCTTCCATGAATGAAGACATGATTCGATCTGAAGATAGAAAAAAAACTGCCTAGAAATTCATTCTATCAAGTAAATGTATAGAACGTTGTATGAAGAAAAATAATAATCATAATAACAACAAAAAACACAGATCGTCAATGAAACTGTCTAATAGATTAGAAAGATTTTCAAAACATTTTTAATACACAAAGAAGAAAAACGCGAAGAGAAAAAGAGATTTTCGTTTTTATTTGTTTGTTTGTTTTTTGGAATGATTATCTGTCATTCATGTCGGGACGTGGATACGGCTGTTGTTCACAACCACAACATAAACAATTGACATTGTCGTTGTATTGCGGTGCACAGATACAAGCAGTTCCACCGCACTAAAAATTCGTTTTTATCGTAAAAAAATTCTCAAACTATCAATATGAACTTACAGTGCAACATGGTCCACTGCAACATGCTTCACATGTGATTATATCAGCGAATTCAATAGACTAAAAATGAACGGATATTTTTAGATTTTATGTGCAGAAGGAATTTGTGTGACATACTCCGCGTTTTGGACAACAGGAATCAAGACATGATTCGATCGATGCTGTACCACAACAGTCACATGTTTCGGCACACGATACGCAACATTCTTGACAGCCAAAACATCGAACACCAGCTCCTTTATAACTACAGCAATCTCGAAGCATTCCACGAGACTTTTAAACGAAAAATATTACAAATAATTGAAATTTATATTTGACTTTTTACTTTCATAATTTCTCGAATAATAATTAATAGAATAAGAATAAATATAAGAGAACATAGAAGAATAACGAAAATATACGGTGGAGCTAAATTAAGATTCGAATCATTTAAACTCTTGATTCCACCTGGCAAAAAAGTGCTCGGCTATTTAACAAACGAAAAAAAAACAAAGGTCAATATTTCATTTCTATTCGAATTGATTTTACCTGTACACTCGTCGCCATTATACACTAATCATTCAATAAAAAAAAAGATGATGATTATTATTATTCTAGCGTATGATCAATCGGTTTCCTTTCTTCTTTTTTTGACTTTCAGTCGTTCATACTTTGATTTTGTTCTATGACGCGGCCTCTATTCATGCCAATGCGTCGAGAAGAATTGATGAATGCATTTGAATCAACGGTTAACATGACAACAAAAGGCGTTGCCAAGGAATTCTATGATGCTAATGGCCGTTGTGAGTTTTTTTTTACACAAAGTTGTCATTAAGATTATTTTACTCCTTAAAACACATTCGAACATACACAAATCATGGCCGACGATGAAGAAGAAGTAGGCGAAGAAGAAAACTCGAACAACTTAGGAGTAAGATTTAATTCGAAAATCGCTCATTAAATATCCTCGCTGTCTCTCTCTCTCTCATCTAAAGTCATACGAAGGTGATCGTAATGAAAAAAACGAACGTCATGGTTTCGGTAAAGCCACATTGCCCAATGGCGATACCTACGAAGGTCAATACCAAAATGGCAAACGTCACGGCACTGGAACATATCGATTTTCGAACACAGCTCGTTATGTTGGTTAGTCTAGTTTTATTTAACCTTGAGATTGTGTTTTTTTCTCATGTACTGAAATCCAATAGGTGAATATGCGAAAAACAAACGTCACGGGAAAGGTATTTTCTATTATCCTGACGGATCAAAGTATGATGGTGACTGGAATGAAAATGTTCGTGATGGTTACGGAACATATACCTATCCGAACAATGATGCATATGAAGGCGAATGGAAAAATCATCAAAGACATGGCAAAGGAACTTATACTTATGCTGCTACAAGTATGAATTAGATACGAGAGAATCGTTTTTTTTTATGTTTGCGAATCGAATGTATTTAGAAGCGAAGTATCTCGGCACGTGGAATACAGGAAAACGACAAGGTCCAGGTGAATTGCAATTCAATCAATATCGATATGTCGGTAAATTTCATGAAAACTACGTACGTATTTAATGCAAATGAAATATTTATTTTGTATCTTTGTTCGGTTTTTTTTGTAGCCAAAAGGCAAAGGTAGATTTGTCTTCAAAAATGGTTACCAACAAAATGGAGAATATCACATAACATCAACAGTCAGTCTCGTATTTTAGTTTTATTCTTGTCAATAAATAATTTGTTTAGGCTGCTGAAGATGATTCCGATGCGCCACCACAAGTCCAATACAAATGGATTGCACGTGATGTTGTTGCCACTGAACCAGATCAATCATATGATTTAGATGATGAACAAGGAGAAACTGAACGAACACAAGGTAAGCATTAACCATGTTGAGTTCTTTCAATGTTTCATAACACTCAAAACATAGAATTGATAAATGAATTTCAAAAAAAATATTTTGATATTCAACAAGGTTTGATCTTCATTTTGCATATGATTTTTGTCTTTTGTTAAATCAAAATCTAATAGACTCTCTCGTTTTAGATCAAGACAATCTTCAGAAAACAAATGCTCCGAGTGGTAAGAAACAATTTTTAGCTGATATTCAGTAAATCATTGTTATTTTAATAATAGACGGAGAAAATTTCGATGAAACAGTAAATCCCGACACAGGTGATGCGGCTGAAGAGAACGCCGAAAATGATGAAAATCAACCAGTTAATGATGGTAAAACAAATCAATATTTTCTCATAGTTTTATTCTATTATTCGAATTTTTGTTTTGTCTAGAGATTCCAGGCGAAGAACAATTCGATGAAGATGGTTGAATGAACTAGACTTTCTTAGTTTTAATGTGTTCTCTTCTTTCTTCTCTTCTATTATCTAAATAAAGGCACAAAATAACACAAAATCATTGTTTTCTTTTAATTGAAATATTGGTATAGCTAATTGAAGGGTAGTGACAAAAAATGAAACAAACTGAAAAATAGTTTTATAAATTCTAAATGTGGACAAGAAAATAAATGAACAACCAATCATCAAACATAGAGAATAAAGAGAAAGTTGTTATCACGCAGAGAAAAAGAGAGAGAGAGAAACAAACAGATAGTAAGAAGAAAAAGAAATGCAACACAGGTAACTAGCTAACTAATCGAAAAAGAGAGAGAAAAAAAACGTTGTGCATAAGTAATTTCTTTTCATTCAATGTTAATATTGTTGTGCAAGAAATAAAAAGTGTGCGTAGAACGTAGAAGAGTGTTGTCGAGTGTGAGCGTATGAAGTTTAGATTTACGGGAGATAAATGTTAAAAAAAGAATTCATAAGGAGAGATCGTTTTGACAGAGAAAGAGAAAATAAGAACGAGATTATATGTCTTGTTTAATTACGACGTTTTGATTTACCATTTTTGGATTCTTGATTTTTGTTTGAACGTTGATTTTTGACTTTTTTCTTCAAACGATCTTCTGATTCTTCTTCTTCTTCTTCCTCTTCATCGTCATCGTCTGAGTCTGAATCTGAGTCGGTGCTTGAGTCAGAATCGCTGTCTGAATCCGAATCTGTCTCATCGTCACTGTCATCATCTGATTCACTATCGGATTCACTGTCCGAATCGGAATCGGTTTCAGAATCTGAATCACTATCAGAATCTGTGTCACTATCACTATCCGAACTGGTTGAAAGTTCACTCTTTCGTTTTGGTAAATTGCCCTTCTTAGCATCGACACTATATTCTTCAAGATTTTCAAAGATTTCAGCGTATTCTTCCATTTCCTCTTCCGTATTGCCTGTTAATAATTCGCAAAAAAAATATTTTCCATCAAAAATAAATTCTTCGTTTTTTTTTGTTCTTACCGCCTGCACATTCTTCGCTGCATTCTTCCCGTCTTGTTGAACCACAATTCATCCTCCTCATACATTCGTTATATGATAAAAAGATCGAAGCACGGTCACGAGAGATGAAGACAGCTAAAATGAATAAGTTCAATGAATATAAATTAAACTATATATATATAAATACATATATATGATTGTGTATATGTATATATAAATATATCAAAGACATATTTTAGCCAATATAGCGAGTGAAAAAGAAAATGCGAGAGAAAGATCGTATGAAACTAGGCACAAATGAACACAGATGTTTGTAAAAAAAAAGAGAATCAACATACAATGATGAAAGACAACACATCAAAGGTAAAATTAGGCTGTTTGTATGATTGTTAAGTTCGCAACTCGACAAATCAAAGAAAATCCGCGAAAATATTGTTCATATTCTAACCTAGTCAAAGATAAAAACGGGAAAATAAACAAGAATATCGATTTAGGTAAGGTTGCGGGAAGAACGAATGGGTTGCAATCTCAAACAGGATGTTTCTTTGATATTTAATTCTTCTTTGTTGATTGTTTTGGTGAAGATTTTGAAGATGAAGCTGCTTTTTTAGCTTTAGCAGGTGGTTCATCTTCTTCTTCGCTACTAGCGTCACTTTCATTATCCGATGTTGTCGAATCACTTGATTCATCACTATCATCATCATCGCTGTCACTGTCACTCTCATCTGTACTATCGCTTTCGTCATCGCTAGTCGACGATGATGATGATGATGATGATGATTCTTTGTCGTTTTTATTTGTCTTGACTGCTGATGATTTCTTTGTTGTCGATCGATATTCTTCGATATGTTCGAAAATTTCCGTGTATTCTTCCATTTCTTCTTCGGTATTTCCTAGATGAATAAAATGAATTTATTGGCAAAGTTCTCTTTTGTTTTTCAAATGAAAAACTAAATACGAAAAAGAATTTTAGTCGTTTTCTTTTCAACTTACCAACAGCACATTCTTCACTGCATTCTTCTTTGCGTGATGTACCACAGTTCATTCGTCGTACACATTCATTGTAGGAGAGAAAAATTGAAGCTTTTTCACGTGGAACAAACACTACTGAAACATCACCAGGCAAAACAAAAAAGATGCTCTCACAATTCCATAAATAAATTCGAAAACAAAAAACGCGACAAAAGGAATTAGATAGAAAACAAAAACAAGATAAACAAAGTGGAGAAGGAAACGTGTTTTTTTTTGGCCGTTTCAATACGATTTTTCTGCTCATATTTATTTTTGTCTTTCTACTTGGCTGTTTTTTTAGTATTAGTATCAGAAAAAGATATCAGTAATGCGTTCTTACAGGCTGTTTTGATGATAAGTCATGAGAGAAAGGATTTGATCTGTATTCCTACCTTTTTTGTTGTCACCATCGCTATCATCGTCTGAATCAGAATCAGTATCAGAATCAGTTGAGCTTGATTCCTCTTCACTCTCCTCCTTGGATTTCTTGCTCGCATCGACTGTTCTCGTCGTTAAACCAACGGACAAGAGAACAAGCAAGCAAGTGACGAGTAGCCAGTTAAGATGCATTTCTCTTCTTCAATTTTTAATATTTAATATTGGCAAATCAATTACTAGAATCACAAAATGAAAACAAACAAACATTAACCATATTTTCCCAACAGTAGAAGACAACTGTCGATTAGATGAAAGTAGGAAAAGGGTAAAATTTTTTTAGTGCATTAGATGTTTTATGATGAATATATGGATGGATAAACATAAGCATACCAAAATACGAGATAAATGAGAGAGAGAGAAAAAAAATCGTGTGATGGATAAAATGCAAACGAAACAAACATCGATTAGCCAAGACAAAAGAAAAACACAAATGAATCCAAGTCTCTAACCTGAGCAGGAGGGGAATTTTCGGCACGTCGCGCTTCTATTCTTCTCTCTTCGGTCCAACAATAACAACGAAGGTGACGAAATGCCGCCTAGGAGGATGATCTACAAAATAGAGCATAGAAAAACCCGACAATATAGAATCAGAAGAAGAAAAAACAGCAGAGAGAAACAAAATATCCATGCGTATATGTGGATATGGATGTGGTTTAGACATGCCAATTGGATTGACAAGAACAATAGCTATTACACTGGAAGTGCTGACATAGATTTCCTCGCATTTTTTCCCTCCTCTATCGTTACCCATTGGCAAGAATGAACAACGATGTTTGTACGGTTATTATTATCGTTCGTACTAATAGCATCTAACGAAGAAAAGACAACAACTTAACAACCTGTCACAGCTGCTAGAAAGTTCGATTGTATAAGCAAGCAAACGGAAAAAACAAAGAGGAAACAAATGCTAGAGAAAAGAAAACCAGACAAGAAAAACGAAGAAAAAAGAGACTCGAGCAAAAAAAAGAACATAACAAGCCACTACTCAATAAGCATATTGCAGGAGAGAGACTGCCCATGAGTATGAGAACTCTGCCGATAATAATAATAATAATGATGATGCTGCTGTGGCTTTTTTTCTTAGTGTAGATAGCAAGAAAAAAGAAGAAGAAAAAAAAACAAGCAAACGAGGAACAGATATACGTATAAGACGTAGTAATAGATGCATCTAGATTGTCTTAGTTGATATTTTTCCGTAATAATCTACCCTCTTTTCTTGCTCTCTGTTCTTATCCTTTCTTTTTTCCTTTTTCTGTTATCCATCGACAAAGGAAAAAAGAAGAAGAAGAAAAAGCAGCAAAAGAAGAAAAAACAACGACAAAAATATTCTTTTTTTGATTCGTCGTAATTTATCGTATCGATATCATTAGAAATCCCGTGTTTATCATTCATCTTTGAACAGAATATCACTAATTCAACTCAAAATGACATTTGTTTACTTTCAATTATACAAATAATAAAGTCAAAAAACAACATGATTAATATATCCGATTATAAACTAAATTCTCTGTCTTTTGTCTTGAAAAGCGACCGAAAAGCTTTTGATTATGTATGTGCGTATGCATGTGTTTCTCTTGACGACTCCTTCAAGGTTTCTTTTCGCTAGGTTATAACTGTACTCTTTTTCTTTTCTTTTTTTCCTGCCTGTCGCATCGTTTTAGCGACAGAAGACGTCTTGCAGAACTGCATAATCTCTCTCAGACATTTGTCGTGGTTGTTGTTGTTCTCGTTATTGTTGCTGCTGCTGTTGTTGTCGTCGTCGATGTACAATTTCTAGTAGTAGCTATTCGTCAGTTACACACACGCATACATACGCCGATAAGAAAGAAAAAAAGCTCGATAAGATGAGAGCACAACTTTTTTTTTCTTGTAATCGTTGTTATTATGGCTTCGATGGAATATATGAAGGAAAAAAAGGAAATTGCTCGATACCAATCAGAATTTTATCTCTAATAAGAATAGGATAAAGCATCTTCGGAAATATTGTTTGAGTGTGATGCTATTTTCATGATATATTAGTATAATGGCAACAGCGATCAGATCTTATGGCAATGTCAGTTAGGCCTAAGTTACAAATCATTTCAATCGAAAAATAATAATGACAATAGAATGATATTTGATATTTGTTGTTCTATCAAATGAACTTGTCCTAAATCTGTTTCAAACAACGATAATAATCTTCATTATTTTATCAATTGAGTCTATATATGTTGTAAATATTGAAAAAAAAACAAGAGAATATTTGCAGTTATTAACTGTGTCTTCATTATATGCCACCATCTTTTTCTTATTTTTCGTTTTAATAAAGAGTTTTTCAAGTTAACAAGACTTCTCGACACACGCACACACACAAGCACAAGGAAAGGAAGGAAATAAAGAATTTAGAACAGAGAAGAAAACTGATCCATAGTAGAAAAAGAAGAGAGACACACATACACACATACATGTTTAATGAATATCAATTTAGAATAAGAACAAGAGAAAATCTTTTCATTGAATTGTTTTCTTAATTTTGTTCCCTTTCGAATAATAATAATAATCAATAGATTTATTGCTGAGCATTAGCATTGATTTGTTTGGCATCATTGAATTGTTTAAGAAATCGATTGGCAATTTCGTTTGATTTAAATCGTATACAAAATGTTTCATGTTTCGTTTCGCCATCGGAAAAGTCCATAGCTGACCAAACAAATGCATTCTCAGTACCCGAATGTGGTTTCAATTCCATTTGCGATGTGATCTTATGATTGGCGCAGAGTTTAAGAACTTGTTCACGACGCATTAGAACTCGACAAACATTTGTCGTTTTATGTTGTAAGATTTTCATTTCGCCAATGCCACGTTCTTTCATTTGATTTGTATCCGAATCGAATCGATAGAGTTTACCTCGTTCACAGAAGAGAGCCGTTTCATCCTCTTCGCCTGTTTTAACGTCAACAGCTGATAATTGAACGATTGGTTTGAATGAAACATTAGGCTCGTATGAATCATCTTCGCCGCCGCCTTCACCGTCATCATCGTCGTTATTAGTTCCAGTTGTTGTTGACGTTGTCAGATTTAATGCACTTGTTCCGAAAACAAGCGAACCTTGGCCTGCAAACACTGAAATAAAACAAAACAAAACAATCAATGCGAACTTATGGAAATCATCGATAGATACCTCGTTGTTCGGTGCCATTGGTTACTGGTTTGTCATTACTTGTCTGTTTAGCTAATTCTGCAAAGCTGAATTTCGGTGCATTGCCAAATAATGGTTTGTCATTATTTGTACCGAATGAAAATGTTGATGTTGATGTTGATGATGTGTCTGATGTTGTTGTTGTAGGCGCTGTTGCTGCTGGTGTCGAAAATTGAAAGCCAACTGATGGTGTACTCGCTCCACTTGTATTTCCAAAGCCAGGAAATGAAAATCCACTTGAAGCACCAGCTGCTGGTTTAAGTGTTGCGCTAGCGCCGAATATTGTGGTACCATTATTCAATGGTGTTGCATTTCCGAAGATGGATGTGCCAGAGTTACTATTAAGATTACCAAATATTGATGATTTCGTTTCACTTTGTGTTGGCGTAGCTGGAGTTGTTGGTTCATTGGATGTTTTCTCTTCTTTTGTTGATGTTTGTTTTTGTAATTGTGGTTGAGATTTGTCCGGATTTATGAATGAGAATTTCGTATTTTCACTTGAACTCAATGGAGTTTTTACTAATGCTGCTAGTGACGATGATGATGTTTTGCTGTCGGTTTTACTTGTTTCATTTGTTTTGGTTTTATTTTCATTTGATACAATCGGTGGTGTGTCTTGTTCACAACCTGCACAACCTTTACATGGATCTTTGTTTTCATATAAATAGAAGGTTGACGGTAGTTGAAGTTTTTTTGCTCGATCGATTTGTTCAGCCGATGGTTTGACTTCGCCAATAGAAATCACGTCATCATCGTTCTCGGTCGATTTCGATTTTGTTTCATCATTAGTCGATGATGTATCACCACCTGCTTTTTTGACATTCTTTTCTTTGGCTTCGTTAAATATTTTTGCAAAATTTTTGGCTTGTTCATCGGTCTTAAATCGAATACATAGAGTTTCGTGTTTGGCTTCACCATCAGCAAAATCTATTGTTGACCAAATGAATGCATTCGGCGCACTCGAATGTGGTTTAAGATCAATTTGCGATGTTATCGTATGATTAGCACAGATCTTGAGCACTTGTTCACGACGCATTAGAACTCGACAAACATTTGTCGTTTTATGTTGTAAAATTTTCATTTCACCAATGCCACGTTCTTTCATTTCGTTTTTCGCCGAATCGAATCGATAGAGTTTACCTCGTTCGCAGAAAAGCACAGTTTCATCTTCTTCACCTGTTTTAACTTCGACGGCTGAGAGCTGAACAATCGGTTGAAATGAAACATTCGGCTCATACGAATCGTCTTCACCCTCATCATCGCCATTCTCATCAGCATTGGCTTCTTGTTTCGGCGCTGAAAGATTCGATAACGAATTTAGAAAATTACCGCCACCGAAACCACTTGTTACACTGCTGGTGCCAAACATCGGCGCTGCATTTCCAGTGCCAAAGGAAAATATATTGCTTGTTGCAGGTTTTTCATTTGTCGAAATAACTGGTTTCGTCGTTGGTTCAGATACAGTTGGTTTCGTTGTTGTTGGAAATAAAGTTTTAGTTGGCGTTGTCGTCGTTGGCGGTAATGTATTTGTTATTGATGGTTGTGTTGATGTTGCTGGGGTAAATTGAAATAATGGCATCGGTGTCGACGATGGTAACTGTTGTTGTACTGGATTGGTAGCATTTGACGGAACGAATGGAAAATTACCAGACGGTGGTACACCTGTGTTAGGAGTTGGTAAACGTGGTTGAACAGGTAATTGTTGAGGATGATGATGATGATGTTGTTGTTGTTGTTGTTGTGAAGGTGGTGGAACGGAGAATGGAACCGATGGAGGATGAGATGGTGGCGGTGGTTGATGAGGAACTGGTACTGCGTGCTGAGGCATATAATTTGGATAATAAGACGCTGCATATGTGCTTGGCGGATAATGAGATTGCTGTTGCTGTTGTTGTTGCTGTTGTTGTTGTTGTTGAAGAGCTAAAACTCGATTTGAAAGAATTTCCACAATACCCTGAAAAGAATAACAAACGACCTTGATTAAAAGAAAATTTCGAGTTTAATTCGAACCTTAATTTCGAATAATTGTAATGAAATATGTTGTGAATATTGAGCCAAATTTTGTATCACATTTGTTTGAACATTTAAGCAATTAATAAGTTGCTCATTAAGACGTTCATTAAACGTCGTTGCTGTTGGTTGTTGTGATGATTTCGACGATGGAGCAGACATCTTGAATTCAAAGGAAACTTCTAATAAATAAATTTACAAAGAAATGCTTCCTCTTCGATAATCTTTTCTATTTTATTAACTCGTCTGTCGTCTAGTCTTACACAATACTTCGGTTATACAAATGGATGAGTCAAACAAAGAAAAAAGAAAAAATAGTGGCCATTTTTTCCTCTGCGTAATGCAATTTACCTTGCCTTCTTACTTGTTTCTTGCGTAAGTTATACGTCTTTCTATCGATAGATGGCAGTGATTTACACATAGAGACAAAATTTTTCGCTTCATAAATCATAATCATTAAATTTTAGCTTTTTTCGCCTTCTGCTTCTAAATGAGGTTTTAATGACTAAGAAATCGATTTTCACTTTGTTTATTTCGATAAAAAACTACGTTTTTTTTTCTCTCTGAGTTCTGCAAGTGTACAAACATAGAATAGCTAAATGTATATAAAAGGAACAAAAAAAAATAGAGACGACTAATAATCATAGATCACAAATTCAAAAAAAAAGAAAAAGAAAATATGATCATTGAGAATATCTATTTTTTCTTTTGCTTATATCAGACAAATGTCATTTAGAGGAAATATTGAATGAGATTATGATGAGCACATAAGACATGCGCCATTTTCATCGGTAAGATTGCATTGTCGAACACGTCGTGCAAGCATTTGTTCTTCGGTTTTTGTTGTTGTTTCGTCTTGTGTTTCAGTGGCTGTTTTGTCAGTAGTTCCATCTGTCTTAGTTGATGCTTGAATACGACTTTTGTCAACAGTAAATTTAATTGGATCAGCAGCTGGACGTGTACGTAAATAGTACATGCCGGTTTTGAGACCTTTTTTCCATGCGTAGAAGTGCATCGATGATAATTTGCTCATGTTTGGTTCGGCAATATGAATATTCAATGATTGAGATTGATCGATATATGCACCACGATCAGCGGCCATGTTAATAATAACTTTTTGAGAAATTTCCCAAACAGTTTTATACAAAGCTTTGATATGATCGGGAATAGTTTCGATATTTTGAATCGAACCATTTTCATACATCAAACGATTCTTCATATCAGCATTCCATAAGCCTAATTCAGTTAAATCTTTCAATAAATGATCGTTAACAACTTGAAATTCGCCTGAAAGTACACGTCGAACATATAAATTGCTCGTATATGGTTCGATCGATTCGTTATTGCCAAGAATTTGAGCGGTCGATGCTGTTGGCATTGGTGCCATCAATAAACTATTACGAAGACCGTATTGAGCGATTTGAGCACGAAGTTCAGTCCAATTCCATCGGTTCGATGGCGTGACATTCCACATATCGAATTGAAGAATACCTTTGCTGACAGGTGAACCCGGATAAGTTTCATACGGACCATGAAGTTTAGCTAATTCACAGCTGGTTTTGACGGCAGCATAGTAGATTGTTTCGAAGATATCTCGATTGAGTTGTTGTGCTTCTTCACTTTCGAATGGATATCTCATCAAACAGAATGCATCAGCAAGACCTTGAACACCGATGCCAATGGGTCGATGTCGAAGATTGGAGAGTTTCGCTTCTTTCAATGGATAGAAGTTAACATCGATGATTTTATTCAAATTTTTCACGATGACACTTGTAACTTGAACGAGTTTGTCGAAATCGAATGTACGATCAGGTCGAACATATCGATTCAATGCAATCGATGCCAAATTGCAAACAGCCACTTCATTCGGCGATGTATATTCAATAATTTCTGTACATAAATTCGAGCAATGAATTGTGCCAAGATGTTGTTGATTGCTCTTGGCATTGCAATGATCTTTGTACAAGATGAACGGTGTTCCGGTTTCGATTTGTGCATTGACAATGGCGAACCATAATTCTTGAGCACGAATTGTACGACGACCGAGACCTTGTTGTTCGTATTTCAAGTACAATTCTTCGAATTCTTTGCCCCAAACATTTTGCAAATCTTTGCATTGATGTGGACACATGAGAGTCCATTTTTCGTTGGCCTCGACACGACGCATAAATAAATCAGGCATCCATAAAGCTGGAAAGAGATCACGAGCTCGTTTCTCTTCGGCACCAGTATTTTTACGAATATCCAAAAATTCGAAGATATCAGCATGCCATGGTTCCAAATAAAGAGCATAGGCACCTGGTCGTTTGCCGCCTTGATTGACATATCGAGAAACATTGTTAAATACACGTAACATTGGTAAGACACCATCGGAACGTCCGTTTGTTCCTTCGATATACGATCCATTCGATCGAATGCAACTGACAGCAAGTCCAATACCGCCGGCATTCTTCGAAATAATTGCACAACGTCGTAATGTTTCAAAGATGCCTTCGATACTATCATCGGCCATTGTCAATAAATAGCACGAAGCCATTTGTGCTTTCGTTGTACCGGCATTGAAAAGTGTCGGTGTAGCATGTGTAAACCATTTTTCCGATAGTAAATCGTAGGTTTCAATAGCATCGTCGATGTTTGAACCGTGAATACCAACAGCAACACGCATGAGCATGTGTTGTGGACGTTCAGCAATGACACCATTGACACGACGTAAATACGAACGTTCGAGTGTCTGAATGAATCGATTGAGAACATTGACAGCTATTCGATGAAATTCTTACTTTGAAACCGAAATAATTGAATTCAAAATCACGTTCGTGTTTGACAGCAGCATTGAGTTTCTGTTTAAAAATACGTACAAAGGAAAAATTCAAAGAATCACTTCAATCTATCGAAAGACATACATCGGCATTAGCCATAACGACATCATAGGTTTCTTTGGAAATAATTGGTGCATGTGTATTCAAATCTGGATTGATATGATTGTACATATCAGCAATGACTTCTATAAAAATTCAATTGATTCCTATGAGACAAAAACAAGAATATCTCCTGTCATGAATAACGAACCACTAAATAAAGCCTTGGTTTCTTTGTGTAAGTTGCTGACTGCAATACGACCAGCCAAAATGCCATAGTGTGGATGTTTGACAGTCATCGATGCTGCTTTTTGTGCAGCTAAATTATCGAGTTCAACTGTTGTTACACCTGAAAATCAATGTGATGTTCGATATATTTACTATTTCAAATTGAAATCATTTACCTGGATGAAGAAAATTGATCACTTGAATTGCAACAGCAGCCTAGAGAAATTTTATTGGTTCGAAAAAGAAAGCAAAAGTAAATTTTGAACATACTGGATCAACATAATCGAGATCAAGACCTTCACTAAGTTTCAATATACGCGATGTAATTTTATCGAACATGGCTGATTCCTTTCGGCCATCTTTAAACAAAGAAAAGAATTCATAGAAAAAAAAATAAGAAAACATTCGACAGGAAATACCTCGTTTAATAACAAACAATGAATTAGCATGAATATCTTCACTTGATTTAAGTTTTTGCAATTTTGGTAAACCTGTAGTTGGTGGTGTTGTATTACTTGTTGGAAGCATGACTATGCGCTGAGAGAAGAAAAGAAACCAGACCGACTATTTTGTGTAAATTTCAGACTAAGAATAAATCGATCGTCGATTCATTCATTGGTATATATACTACACGAGTCTTTGTTCACGATTTTCTCTTTCATTTCTTTATGTTTATGCAGTACTTTCTAGTTAAAATCGTTATGAGAGCGACCTCTCTCCACTCGTTAATAATCAATAAATTCTAACAAATATTATCGAAATAAATGAATATAAGAATAATAAAAATATCTTTGATTCAGCCAAGAAAATAAACGATTACTAATTGGTTCAAAACTAACAAATAAAGAATGAATGAGTTTTCCAGAAATGGAAACAGATATTTAAATCAGTTTATTCTTTCAACGATGGCATCAGTAGAATCAGCTGTTACTCCATCAAATAATGAGCAAAAACCAAGTGAAACACCGGTACATCGTGTAGCCGATCACGAAGGTGGCATTCATTTTACTCCGCCACTTTACCGTCAACGATATATGTTCGCACTTGATATGATCGAACGTGATCCGAGTCTATATTCTCTACTTGATATTGGTTGTGGCACAGGTCAACTATTAACTATTGGTAAATATCGTAATCCTCATATACAATTAGTTGCTGCTATTGATATTCTTCGATATGAACTTGACGAAGCATGCTTTAGATTGAAACCGTTACCTGTTGAATATATGATGTATCGTCGTGAAACACCATTACATACGTATATAATACATGGTTAGTTCGAGTTTTTAAATTGGATTTCTTTTGTAAATTTTGATGTTTTAGGTGATGCAACAAAGATTTGTAATTGTTTTTATCATTTTGATGTTGTTACGCTGATTGAAGTTATTGAACATTTATATATCAATGATCTCGAAAGTTTAGTTGAACATGTTTTTGGTTATATTCGACCTCGTCTCGTTATTGTAACAACGCCAAATGCTGATTTCAATGTACTTTTTTCTCAAATGCCATTCGGACAATTTCGTCATGCCGATCATAAATTCGAATTTACTCGTTATCAATTCAATCTTTGGGCTCAACAAATCGCTCTCAATTATAATTATCTCGTTGAATTCAATGGTGTTGGCGAAGCACCAGCAAACGAGCAACATCGAAACGTTGGTACATGTACACAAATCGCTATTTTTTATCGTCGAGAACCAAATCTCGAATTAAATCTGACATCGAACGAACTTTTTCAACGTTTATCCTATTGTAAACAACATGAACTCATTTCCTATATCGATTATCCCTACGGAACGAAGAAATCCATTGATCTTCATGAACAAGTTCGATACATTCTCGAAATGTATCGTCTTATGGCCGAAGACAAAGCTCGACATGGTGATGATGATCAACACGATTCATATCCATTGAGAATCCATTGTCAATCATTACTAACACATCCTCGTTTAAGTCATTCTCAATTGACTATCGAAGATTTAAAACATATTATCGAATATCTCGGTTATAAAATGTTTAATGATGATGAAATTATTCTTTCGAATGGGACAGCACGATCATCGCCGAATGATGAACATGAAGACAATGTAAATAGTCAACCAAATGAAATCATTGATAATGATCAACGAACGATTCAACATGAAGAATCTTGGGACTGATGGAATCGATATATATCTTTTTTTAAAATTCTGTCAGATAGTATTTATTCATTTTTTCTTTCTTTTTGTCGTTATGATTATTTAAACAAAGATATATGTTAACTAGATACAAATGTATTTTATGATGCATATAAATAAAATTTAATCTGGGGGACTTTCAAATTACTATGAGAGATGTCGTTAGCTTGCCATTTCAAATTTTCCATCGAATTCATATGAAAAAAATGCTTGTCATTCCAAGAAAATATCTTCATACATATTCAAACTTCAATCAAAAGATCGAAAAATCTTCAAATGAGAAAAAACAAGTCTGGAGGATTGAGTACAACCGTAATGGAGCCATAAAACTTGTGCTATATTCCCAATAAAAGCAAAGAACAATAATCAATCAATCAATCAAGCAAATCAAGTAATTCGCACATACAATGGCAATATTCGGTTTGCAAATTATCATTTCATTAGTCGTTTTCTGTTTTCTAACTAAATTAACGAAATATTATTCATTCGGTCGATGGTTGCTTTGCAAAGGTTTGTTTTGTTATTGGCCACCGACGAATGATGAGTTCAAACAAGCAATTAAACAACGTTACGCAAAAGAATCAACAACAAAATCAAAAAAACAATCAAATATCTCAAAATCCTCGTATTCAAAAAATTCATCAACTCGTTCTAATGAAACGTCAAATCCTAACGAAGAATTTCCAATTCCTACGGATACATCAGTCGAATTGAAATTAATTCCTATCGTTCATCAAGATGTTATTCTCGTGAAATATGTCGATGAATTTTTTTCACTCGTTGATTTCATTTCTGGTTCGATTGTGATTTTTATTCTCACGGAAATTTATTTTCTTGTTATTCCATTAATTCGTCATAATAACGAACATTTAAATGAAATTAATCTAAGTTTATTCTGGTGTTCAGTATCGATTCTACTTGCTTCATTAGCATTAACAAAATTCGTTCGAGAATATCTTAAAGTTGACGAAGGTATTCTCTGTATTCTCTTTGGTGCTCTCTCATTCTTCTTAGCATTATGTTTGCAATATCTCGATGAGAAATTCTTTATTTTTCATTTAAAAGAAACCTATGGCAATCGTACGATTGTCTACGATGATGATAATGATGAAGAACGTAATATACTCGATAGGAAATTTATCTATATTGTTATGTTATTAGCATTTATAAATGCTTATCAAACAATCATTTTATTCTTTCCAGCATTTCGTTTTGGTCAATTACAATATTTATTTTTAATAAAATCATCAACCAAGAAAACATTCAAACAAATCGTTATATTCAGTTTGACAATTGTTAATTTTGCTTCGCCAATATTCATTTGTTTATTATGGTTCAAACCGATCATTCAACATTTTAATGACGATGATCTTCTTCTCAAACTTCGTCTCGTAACAATTATTATGTCGCTCATTCTTCGACTATGTTTATTCAGACCGTACACACAAATCTATTTGGATACAGCTTTTGATCGCGTCAAGGTTTTATACGATCAACAACAGTCAACGAGTGCACGTGTAACTAATGTCTCGTATCAACGTAGTGTTACATCGATATTCTATTATCTCGGTGTTGTTGTTTCGCAATATATTTTACCGATATTTATCGAATTAATTATTTGTTTTTATTTGAAAATCTTCTCGGCAAATAATTATTCGCTGACATTAACATCGAGTCCACCGAAATGGTTGCAATATCTCGATGATTATCTCAAGAATTCAGCCGAAACGAACTCATCTATCGTTTCAACATGGGATGAAGTGAAAATCTTCTTGAACAACAAATATCTATTTGTCATACTTTCATATATTTTGTTTTGGCATCACGCAATCTTCTGTTTAATTAGTTGTGGATCATTGATTTACAATACTTACATTCAACGTGAACAACATGTTAATGATAAAAACGATTGAACAATTACATCGATATGTGTGCTCTTTAATTTCTTTTGTATCCACTTTTTCTCAGGAATGATCTTAAATCATCATTACGCGTGCGTGTGCGTTTGTTTTATATGCAGATTAGTCTTTCACATTTAGGAAATGTTTGATGTTGACTTTCGCTCATTTTTAGATTTTTGAAAAACAATATTAATCATGGTTCTGACCACGATTAACGTGGAACATGACGTACGACGCCAATATAATCGACGTGTACTTTTTTGTTTACGAATAAGGTAAAACGTCAATGAGTGCATGATTGAGTCATACATTATTATTATTATTAATAGAGGTGCTGCTTTACTCATTGGTCTATGGGATCTGTTAATTCATTCTGTGGTTCTATGTGCGTTGGTATTAATGTTTCGTCAGCCAACGGCACGACTTATGCCGATGAATGACGATGTTAATCTCATGCCAAATGCTGAACCATCGAATACGATGATGATGCAAAAGAAAAATTTCCTTTCGAGCAATGTTTTATTGAATCGAATTATGGAAAAACGAAATTTAACTCATTTGCCAATGCCAACTGGTGTCAATACAAGAAATTTCTATTCGAATATGGATTTAATGACAGTTAAATGGGCGGCATCACTCAATCAACGTATGTTCATAAATATTATTGAAAAAAACGTATATTCTTTGTTTTTTGTTTCGTTCTTTTGTAGAAGATAAATGTCTTGTGATTTTCGTCGTTTTCACAGCAACAATACTCATTTTATCACATATTTTTGGCATTTTAAATGTAAGTTTTACTGAATCTATTCATTGACCGTAATAAATTTGCCGATATTCTAGAATAAACCATCTTATATTGTTCCATATTTTTTAATCAAAATTTTCAATGTAATTGTTTCGGTTTTATCGATGCTTGGCTTTTATGCCTATATGCCTGATGTAACTGTTTGGCTTCGTTTACAACCAGATTTTCCATTCAAACAAAATCTCCTCGAACTTGACTCTCAAACTCTTCAATTGGTCGTATTCGCTTTTCTTCTTTTCGTTATTCTCGCCAAAGTAAAATTATGAACTTCCCTCTTTGTTTGATTTTCAATTCATTATCATTTTAAGCTCTATATCGCTGCTATCATTTGGTATTGCTATGGCTATATAACTGCATTGACAATGGCTCGAGCAATTGGAACGTATTCAACTTATACCGATGGTTCGCAAACAGTTACCGGCGAAGTAAACATTTCGAACGTTTTTAGTTTTGATTTACTCTTTTATTTTCTTTTACAGATGTATTCACCACCGAAATATGAAGAAGCAATTAAATCAACTTATAATGACGAGGAAAACTATTCACCACCTCCGTATACTCCATTACTTCAAGGAACATCATAAATACGAATAGAATCTTCAGAACAGTGTCTCATATTTATCGAAACTTTTTTTCTTTTCGAAATAACTTGCATTCCGAAATCTGATTTATTTTCTCGAACAATAGATATCCTTCTTTCTTTTTCTTTCTTTTTCCTTATATAAACGTCTGTAGTGACTTCTACATATACATACGTATCTACTAACAATACTTTTTTTTTGTTCGAAAAATATATTTAATTAACATAAATAACAAATTTCGTCTCGATTTATTCGATGTTAAGGAGATACAATCGAGTATTTTGACTTAAATATCAAATGACTAAATCAAACATGTACTTTAACTGTTAATCGAAAATAGAAGGATGAAAAACATTTTCTAAGCTCAAAAGTTAATCTTTATGTACATAGAGATAGACACAGAAACGAATCTAACTATATAAATCGTCTGTCGATCACATTAAATCAAACGAAATCGTGACTAAGAAGAAAAAAATGTATTTCTCAGTTGTTTCTCTTTTTCTATTATGTTCATTGGTATCTCCAATAACAATCGTACCTGGTACTATTCATGTCGACTTATTACCAGATAATCAAGTTGATCGAGCGACATATTTACCATCGTCTACGGTTCGTTATACAGTTCGTTTCGAAAATGTACCATTAGACGATAATGTTCATGTTGGAATCGAAATTCGTGGTTCGAATCCAAATGGCGGCCCACGTGGTTATATTAAAACAATTCGTGAAGCTGTTAAAATTCAAGATTTTCTCTCTCAAACCAATAATCAATTAGAATTTCAACTTGAACCACGAGACATTTTCGCTGGTTACACTTGGTTTATACGACCTTTTGTCTATTTCAATGATGAATCATTAGTTTCAACAAATATGATGAATTCAGGTGCATCACAATCATTCACTGTTCGTAAACAATAATCAATATTCTTTCCTTTTTGAATTCATCTGTTCTACATAAAACTAATAATCTTAATAAAATATATTTTATTCATAGAAAAAGAAAATGAAATTTCGCGAAAATGATTTATTTATGCAACGGTAAGCATAGTCGGTTGTTGTGTAATAGATCCATCGCTTGCCTCAAGATTTGGAATCGAAGAAATACTTGGAAGAGAAGTTAAATCATCATGGGATTTGCGTGGTCGAATAGGTTTAATACTAGCTGCGATAGACGGTTGAGTTTTATATGAATACCAGTTGCGTTGATAAGGACGAAACGATGGAAATTGATTGGGAACTTTAACATCTAAATAATCGAATTCATTGCGTTTACTTTTGAGATCAATAAAGAGAATATCAAAAAAAGAAAATAAGGATAGGTGTAGATTATTATTGATATTGTTGTGTGATTGAAAAACAAACGAATTAGTTAAACACGAGAAGAATTCTTTTCAAACAAGACATTGGACGGCAAATTTCGACTTTTTTTTATTATTCTTATCAACTTGCCTTTGTCGCCGAACAGAAAGTCCGAAACATTTATCTTCGAAACCTCGCCGTTCTTGGTGTAATTGCCTAGGTGGAAATAGAAAATAAGGTCAACACTCTGTTCAACGTTTTCGAAATGGATTCGATGAAAAAAAAAATACAATCAAAATTTTCATGCAAATCAAAAACAGATGCATGAACGTGCATGAGGAGTTTTCCAAACAAAACAATCGAGTGTGTTTTACTGTGTACCCTGTTCCGGGTGTTATTCGTGCAAGAAGACGGTAAATAGCCAGTGTACGAGTACGTAAAGCTGGAAAGATCAATAATATTTAGAAAAATAAAACAACAAATTTGCTTGAAAGAGTTTATTCATAGCTTTTAAACGAAACTGAAGTCTGAATATGTGTGTGTAGTTTTTGTTTTGGAAATTCGAAGTGCAAATTTGAAAGAGAAATACATAGATTAATTCTATTCTTGAGCAGTCGTCTGTGGAGTTGAAATGATTAGAGAAGAAAAAAGTGAAGGTTCATCATGAAATGAAGAAAATCGAGTTTTTCGACCATTGACAACAAGCTTTTGCTTTAACAGTCGATTGATATGTTGAGAACGAACTGGTAATGTTGGCAATCGCAAGAGATCGAACGATGCTATCAAATCTTTAGACGAAATTGGAAATGAGTTTTTATTTGTCTCTTATTCGAGTATTTTATCGAGTCATACGGAAAATCTCAACGTAAATAAACATCGATTTGCTTACCTTTAGGCGATGGAAGATGATCGTTAACTCGTGTTCGACTGACTTGTCGTACAGGAAAGTATTCAGCTGATAAACGACTTGCATTAATACGAATTTGTCGATGTCGATAATCGGTAGTGTGTTGATTTTGTGCGAGTTTCACATTCGCACGATATGGTGTCGAGAGATTTTCATTGACTGCTAGTTTTTCAAGTGGATTGTCCAATGTTGAAACTAATTCAACTCGACTTAATGTTGGTTGAGTCATTTCACGACGAAGTTTAAGAGTGACTGGTTGTGCAGGAGCTTTCATTGTAAATGAGTGTGGATGTGTATTAAGAGCACCAACTGGTTGAGAGACAACTGGACGAGTTTCGGGCGAAGTATTCGATGAAGAGGAAGATACTGGAGATAAGGCCTTTAGTTGTGGAGGTGCAGGCACCGATGGATTTATAAGATTAGCAGCACTGTTATTTGTTGTGTTAGTAGAAGGAGCAGCAGCAGCAGCAGCAGGAGGTGGTGGAAGAGGATTATTGACCACTGGTCGACCAGTTTTACAAGTTTTACCTTCGACACGTAAATCAATTCCAACATAGATCGGAACTGGTACCGGTGTTCCTCGATGTATCATTTCAAATCGACCTGTATCAGCTGTTCGATTATATTTTCGATCGATCATTACTATACACACACACGCACACCTATATCTTTTCAAAATTCCTCGTGATTCGATTACCTTTACACGTGTCTTCTAAAACTCCATCACACATTTCCGTTGTTACAGCTGTACTTCTTGCCATTGTTGGACTACAATTGATTTCAATAAGCCATGGTTTAAGATCTTCGCCGAGCATAAAATCAGCACCAAATAATTCAAATGAATTCTAGAGACGAAAATTCAAATTTTATTTCAGGAAAAGATTTCAAATCGAACCTTGCGTTGATCGATTGTATCTTGTGCAACAAGCATCGAACAGATGATCGCTTCTTTCATTGCAGGATAAATCGATTTTGCCCATTGATCAGCCAGTTTATTCGGACGAAGATATTTCTCAATAAATTCCGCATTCGTCCACATATTTTCCACTGAAAAACAACAATAAAAAAAATCCTATTCGATCATCTTCAGTTCTCTACCCGGTAATTCAATATGTCGATTGGAATTATTCTTGTAATGTTTTTGTATTGAATAGTTACATAAATGTACATTCTGTTGCCGTGTTTCTAAACTAAAATGTTCGGTACAAAATCGAAAATATGAATCTTTGAACATCCAAATTGTCAATGGATTCCAATCGGTAACTAGAAACCATTGACGAATATCAAATTTCGTGTTATGAATAAGCAACGGTCGTTCGATATATTTCTGAACGACAAATTTTCCATCTTTGGTTAATGTTGAAGAGCATAGTTTGAGAATATCTTCGAGACGATCGTAAACAACAATACCTGAATAGAAAAACAAACGAATTTCATTTTGATTTTAATCGACAAATATTCAAATTAACCTCGTCCGCGAGATTTAGCACCAGGTTTAAGTATCCAAATATTTCTCGTTCCATCGATATGATATTGTGGACAATGTTGCTCAACACTTTTAAGACATTCATCAATTTTATTTATATAATTTTCCATGCCTTCGATTTCATTATTCGAACTTGAAATAGAATAAAATTCAATAAATATAAATTAGAATCTATTTGTTTTTCTTGTTTACTGAGAAGCGGCGTAGAATTGTTCGATAAACTGTGCCCATTGCTCATCAGATGAATCAATCTGAGCACTTGGATTTATGTCGATATCTTCGTGATCACGAGCTAACGTGAAATCTGTTACTTTACTTAAAGCAAATTCAATCATAGCTAAAGACACTTTTTTCGTTGACGATTTTCCATTGGTAGGTTTTGTGGAAGTTAATTGACCGGGTGGCATTGTTAACGAACGAATTAATTGTGGTTCGTCTTCAGCTGTTGAGACTACGGGATCTTTCGAGCCGGTTGGATTATCTGAGCTCATAGCTAAGATCGAATTCATATCTGGTTCGATAACACCTTTGCATCGATTTTGAATTAGTTTAAGAAAACTGATGCATGCAGTTAAACGGTAATCATCTGAATAGCAAAAGAAAAACTGTTCTTTGCAAAAAGCCAGTTTGAGAAATTCGTTTTATCGTACCGATAAACGCAATTTTATCATCTTCATGAGATAATTTATAGCATCGAGGAAAGAATTGATCGGCACTGCCCGAATGAAACCATTGTAGATTTCTTAGACTATTACAGAGGCCAACTTTGGTCGTAAAACAACCGTTTCGTGAATAATGATTCACCATTTGATCTTTATTCAATGTGTTCGTATCGTATGTTGCTCGTACACTCCAGATAAAATTCGGTGCAGCTGTACGCACAAGTCGGGAGAGAAGTCCGTAGTAACCATCATTTTCTTCCCACGGCGGTATTTTGTCTTCATCTTCGTAAGAGGGAGCTTCATCTATACGAAGAAAAAAAATTCATCGCATTTTTAAGACGCTTTTCTTCTTCTTCTTCTAACCGAGATTGTCATCATCATCATTGTCATCATCATTGTCGTCGTCGTCATCATCATCACTTTTACTATTTTTCTTGTCGGATTTCTTATTTCCATGAACGGCTGGTAATGAAGTGCCTCGGTAGAATTTCTCGACCCAGCCGCGTCTATTTTCAGCAACAAAGAAAATCATAACAAAATTAAAGGAAAAACACAAAATCAACCTTCGTAATGATTCACGAAGTGCTGGATAAGGTCCAATAATTGTAAAAATCTTATGCTCCTAAAAATAGCCATCAAACAAAATACGGTGTTCGTTCAATTAACTAACTTTCATCGCTCGTTCGGCCTCATCTCTCGCGAGTTTGAGTCTTTCTGTATTGATATTATCGTTTGAAATCAAACGTTTCGGTGACGCATCGGCTGTCGGCCGATTAGCTTTCGGTGGTGATTTCGAACGATTGGCTGCTAACATTCGTCGAGGATATCTCACAGGTATAGGCGATAGAATGGCAGGCGCTGTTGCAACTGATGTCGAGTCGACTGATTGTGTGGTTTTCACTTTCGAAGGTGCCCGATATGCACGAATCAAGTGTGACAGATGCGCATTAGATTGTTGGGCTTCTGAAAAGAAAGGAAAAAAAATTCAACTGAATAAATTAAAAGTGTTTGATGTTTTCGATGGAGTTCTGCACACGGCGTATCTAATTAAAATAATCACATAAAAAGAAGCAATAGTAGAAAAAAGAAACGAGAAAGAGAAAAAATAGAAACACTCCATGACGAGGAGAATTTCCGTTAAAATCTCAAATAAATTTTGTCTTGTTTCTGTTTTGACGATCTTTCCGAAACAACGTTTATATATCTGATTATATATATAAAGAAAATGAAGACAAGCAAATATAGTAGAAAAAACATTCTACGCATCGAAGCAATCGACATACGTAGAAAAATGAAGAGAAGAAAAGAAGGAGAGTAAAAAAAACGAGAGAAATTATTAATATTTCATCTTGCAATTTAAAAGAAGAAAGAAAAACGAAGAAAAAGAAGAAGGGGAAAAGAATGAATGTTGTCATACACATACATACTCTCGATTTAACTTGCAACAATGATGTTCGATGTGAAAATTGTTTTACTACATTTATTACAATCGCGTTTGAAAATGTTTTTTTTTATTAATCAAGCGGACACTTACATCGACAGACATACTGAGAAGTTAGTGACGAATTGAGAGGTTTCAATATGTGATTAACTATGAAAACATTGACTTGATAAACATACCTTTTCGAGCGAATGGCAATGTTTTTTCACGGTGACGATTTGAACGAGATTTTAGGGTTTTTTCGTCCACATCGTTTTCATCAGTTGATATCGATTCGGCTGTTGTTGATTTTGTTTCGGATAATGATCGACGAATATTAGGCAATGGCCGTGATGGTTCTGTTGGTCTTATTGGACAGAACCATTGTCGATGATCTAGTTCTGCGTCTTTTTTCTAGAAAACGATTGATTTGTCAATACTTCGATAAATGTCTGCACTCACGAGTTCTTGAAGCCGTTGTGCGTGTTTTAATTGTCGTTCGTAGAAGTCTGACAAGAGATTTTGAGCTATCTGATTGCTTTTCTCGTTTAGTTTCGGTTTAAATGTGAACAAATGAGGATCAAGGGTTTGAGATGAATGACGACGATTTGTTAAAGTCACCATTACCTTTTTCAAATTTATAGCCTCGGTTTTGAAGTACACAATAGAGAAGCAAAAAAAAAAGAAAATTTATCTTGACTGCATCAACGAACGTTTAGTTATGTTTTCTTTGTTTACTTAGGCAATTCATCTTCGAATAAAGTAAAGCTTTTGTTTTGCCGTCGTCCCTTTTTTTTCTTTCAGTTTCCCTCCACCTCGATTTTGAAGATTAGCTAGATGCAATGTATGCAAGCGCGTGTTACGACGCCCGTTTATTTCATTTTTTTACTTCGCAAACAATATAAAAGCAATTTCTGATAAGAAAAAAAAAAGAAGAAAAGGAAAAAAATAAGAGTTTTCATGTTCGATGAAGTAGCATAGCAACGACTCCTTTCAATCACAATAATTACTTGTATCAATTCGACGTCATTTATTGAACGATTAGATAGTTGACAGAAAATCATATGGCGAAACATCCGAGAAAAATTCTAATTCTAATTTGATTTGATCTATAAAATTGATTTTCTTCCTCAAGATATTGACCATGAAATAGAAATTCAAGTGTCTATTCAGATCGAACTGTCGAGAAGTTCAATAATACTCGATTTTTCAATAACGCAATTCATATACGCACATAATTATATATGACCTCATTGATAATTACTATTGCATATGTAGAGCAATGAGTAGAATATGTTTTTTTTGTGGAACTCAAAATTGTTCGTAATCGTACTTTCAGATCGAAATAATTTGACTGTCATATAATCGAAGGCAAATGTATTTTCATTATTTATCATAATGCCTAGAAGCTCATTTATCAAGAGATTATTTTATGATAGATTATCATATAGATCGTTTTTTTTTATGATCCTCGTGACGTTTTTATTTGGAACTAGTATATATAAAAAAGACAAAAGAGACGATTTTCATTGTAAAAACACTTCTAATCATGACAACTGTGATCACTATACTTCTTTGCAGTATTGTAATACTATTTTACAAGCCTGTGAATGCTCGACAGTGCTATATTTGTTCATGTAATTATGATTGGGATACAGAAGAAGGTAGTTGTTCCGAAACTAATTTCAATACTTCGTGCCTGATACGTAACGTCACTGGTAGCTATTGTACTGTAGATAGTTATTACGTCGGTAATTATGAGCGACGTGATTTTAGTGCAATACAATTAACAACTAAGTATCAAGATTCACATTTTTTCGAAGCTGTTGAAACCATCGCTTTGGGAGATTCAAAATGGTCTGCGACAGTGATTACTTCATTAACTTACAGTTGTGATTGGGATTTGTGTAATACCTATTCAATTTCAGAATATTTACCGTACACTTTTCAAATAACTATCGATGAATCGGTATTAAATTATAACTTGATTGATTCTCAACAATTTGCTGAAAAGTGCAACGAATGCTTTGGTTGTATTAAAGATATATCTGTCACTTTATGTTCGATAAAAACATGCACTCATGGTTTATGCTCTATTGATGAAATACATAATTATGCACCAACAGCATCAAACAACTGCACATATAATTTCTATAGCGTTTGTATACCATCTGTCGATAACAATACACGACCATATGTTCGAATACATGCAGTTTACTATATCGATTTACCAGGTGATAAACAAGTAGAAATTAGTGAAGTAGATCTTAGATGCAGCAAAGACTTTTGTAATACGATAGAAGTAGTTGAAATT
>Ga0209915_1000637_pt1 | contig 70026 bp, 63 predicted proteins | sample ThiBiot_750_plan_FD_183952 | JGI IMG/M metagenome (GOLD analysis project Ga0209915, IMG submission 183952) | Wastewater bioreactor microbial communities from Cape Town, South Africa - Thiocy_cont_750_plan (SPAdes) | ecosystem: Engineered > Bioreactor > Thiocyanate-remediating > Anaerobic-Aerobic... | reverse complement strand
TTGACCAATTTGGATCAAAAACAACTCTAACATCTACGGACGATTAATTATTAGTTTAATATTTTTTCTTTCTTTTTTTTAGATATTCAATTAAAAACACTAATAAAACAAGCTTTCTCTTGCGTAAGTTCTCAGTCATTGTCATTAATTAGTCAAATCAATGAATACATAAATCATCTTATATAATAAGAAACAAACAAAAAAAAGTCTCTCAAGATTTATTCCAACAAATAACCTTCATACTAGTTATAACAAAAGAAGAAGCACCAAAAAATGAAAATCAAAAGCAATACTAAAACAAAACAAAAATATGTATATATATATGCGCATATTGAGTGAAATATTCTCATGCATTAGCAACAGATTTATTGCCCGAAGAAGAAATAGTATTTGAATTCTTATTTTCAAGTAAGATATCTCCATGATGTTGAGCTAATTGTCGTCGAAGAGGTGAACGTATGAGTACAGTCGCAATTGTGCCAAGAATAAGTACTACGCATAACATAATATTCGATTCAAAAACTTTGTTGTATTTAAAAATCATCGTTTCTTGTAATTGTGTTATACATAAACCAAAAATCTGTGCGCTAACATTTAATAAACTACTTGATATTGCTTCATTCTCTGGGTATGTTATTTCAACGCCATATTCAAATCCTACGGGAAGATAACCGGTCATAAAAAATCTTCAAATAAAAGCAAATCAATTATTATTTCGAGAAAATTCTTCAAGCATTTACCCAACAATAGTCATTGTGACAAACGCAACGTATTCATGTAAATTTATGGTCGATATAAGTAAAACCATGGAGAAAAATGAAAGAATATAAACAGCAAACGTCACGATTCTATTTGATTAGAAAATAGTTCGATTAGTTTTGCTGCCTTTTTATATATTCATGTCTACGCATACTTATAAGCTTTGCTTCGATCTAAAACATAACCTCCAACGAGACTGCCGACTATTCCACCAGTGATTAACAGCGTACCAATTATTCCAGCGAATCGACTAGCTTGATGAGTTTTTTTCTAGGCAACAACAACAACAAATGAATATTATTACCGAAAGAAACGTGTTTTTTTTTAATTTCCTCACTTCAAAATAGAACATATAGATGGGATTTAATAATGTTGAAATCGAATAGAAAACACCGGTATTCAAGCCTAATAGAAAAGAAAAAATTGGTGCCTCGTAATAAATATTTCTAATAACGAACCATAAGAAAGCAACAACAAAAGAAACCAACGATTCGTTAATAAACGTTTTAATGTTCGTCCATAATTTTGTTCCAATGTTTGCAAAGCAATTTCCTGTGCACGAGAAGGTGGTGTTGGCGGACGACGTTGAAAAACTATCGAAAAAATGTCAAAGTAACATTTACATAAACTCAGGTAATACTTTTCTTTTTAATCTTACCAATAATCGTTAAAATAAAACAAATTGCACAAATAGAAGCTACGCCATAATATAAAATTCGAAGACGTTGTCCAATTAAATTCAGATCATCAACATCAGGTACTAACAATGGTGGAATAAAAAATCCGAGAGCTATGCCAACCTGAACGAAATTCCATGAACTGATGTTAGTTTAACTCTGAACAAATCAATCATGATTTTACTTGCTTGATTTCCGAAAACGGCAACGGCTGTCACTGTGGAAACACTGTTACTACTAAACCAAGTGGCTGCTAAATAAGGCGGAATGCCTTCAATAGAGAAAAGAAAAAAGCATTCTTTGCCATCAAATTTTCAGCCATCGTTTTTTACCTAAAGTAAATGCTTGTGCACAAGCGCATATCATTTGTGCTATAAATGTTATTAACCAACGATCTGTTCCGATACTAAAACATTTGATTACTGCTCCTAAACCATTCAAAAATGCGCCCATTGAACATGTTATTTTCAATCCATAACGATCCAATAACCACATAGCTGGAAACATTAATGGAATATAAGTAACCTAATTTCCATAAACAGTGATTTTGTTTTTTTCCCAATCAAAATCAATAAAATATTTTCTTACCATATAACTTAAGCTCGTCCATGTCACGGCATTATTTTTCGAATCATAATTTGTTGGTAAACTTGCATTATAATATCGAACGATAATATTCTGAATAATCACATATTCAATCCATTGAAAACCGTTTGCCAACGAGCATAAACAGAAAATAATTAATATGGCAAAACGTCTTGGATAGACTTTGTAGATTCTTGTTGATGTTGAATCATTTGGTGGTGCTGAAAAATTCATTAGAACAAATCGATCTTTTCTCTTTTTTCGTAAATGTTCTTCGTTCTAATCGTAATTCAGTTAAAAGTAAATGCTATGTAAATTTCGACTTACTAGATGATTGCAATAAATAATCTTTAGTGGTCGTCATTTTTGCCATTTGACATGCGCCTCCTTGTACTATCAACTCGACTGTATATCAGTTTCATTGTTCTTTATTTGCGTGCACATATTGCAACGTGTAGATGCGTGTATGTTTTTCTTATCAATGAGAAAAGACGCGTTGCATTTTTGTTCTTAGAAAAAAAAAGAACGAGAAATGTTATGTCGACAACGATAATAATAGAAAAAAGAAAAGGAGAGGAAGAAAAAGAAGCCGCAGGAGAGAGAGGAGAGAAGAGAAGGAGAAAAACGAGATAAATGAGTCGTATAACACGTCGAAGTTCAATTGATTTTTTATGTTGAACGTTGTGTGCGCCACATACATTGAATAGAATCGAACGACTCGTAGCGCTCATTGTAAAATTTGTCCGATCGGTCAAAAAAAAAGAGAATAGTTGAAGTGTTATTTTGATTGTTGTTGTTGTTGCTGCTGCTGTTGTTAGAAAAAGAAAATTCGAACATAAGTATTAAACATGAATACAATTTCAACAGTTACTCGTGATGTCAATGATTTTCTTAAACATCCGCTTATATTATGGGCTGAAAGTATTATTCAAACAGAGACGAAATTAACTTATGAACAATTGATCAATAGTACATGTTTTCATGCGCTTATTCGTTCGATGTAAGTCAAGCAAAAAAAAACAAATTAAATCAATTCGATGTTTGATTTTTACATTTTCTAGTGATCCTCGATTGCAAAACTCTCGTTTACCAAACGAAGCAGTCGATACGAGCAGTCGTTTAGTTAATTTAGATTTTATTCTACGAAGCATTCGATCGTTTGTACAGGTAAAAACAACGAACTCTGCAAATGCAAAAAAAACATGCTTCGCTTTGCTTTTCTCGCAGGATGTACTTCACTATGTAATTGTAGCTAAATTACCAAATATCTATCTAATTGCTAATGAACCGTACACAGGTTAGTCTCTCTCTCTCTTTTTTTTCATATTAATAAACGTTTCTCAATCGAAATGAATTGAATATATACGCATATGTATGTATTTGTCTTTGTCGACGAAATAAGGTTTCATTAATAATCATCATCGACTTGAACATGGTTTCATTGAGTTGAAAACATAGAAATTCATCACTTAAAACATATAATGATAAGTTTCCAATTGACTATCGACGAAATATGATCGAAGTTCAGTTTTAATTGATATAGAATATCAATGTCAGATGATGAGTTATTTCAACCAGACAGACTCGCACATACTTGTGATTAAACTTACTAATGTGTTTTTGTTCTTCTTAGAATATTCTTTCGATGAAATCGAACGAATTTTATTACTGCTACTTGCATGTTCAGTCTCAGGTGGCGATCGAAAAGATTTACATATTGAACATTTAACAACATTAAATGAATCAATTCAACAAGCACTTATGCCACATATAGAAGAATTAACAAATGAAATTAATAATATTCTTCAACCGCAAGAATATTTCTTTACTGATGAAATTAATACGGATAATGATAAACGTTTGAAATGTGTATTTGTTAATTTAATTCATTTGATTGAACAACGTGATGCGTATTTCGAGGAAATACTTGAATTAGAACAAGATAAAGCGATTCTAAAACAAAAACTTGATTTATATCAATCGAGTTCATCGAATTTGATTAATATTGGAACGAATTCTTGTGTTGGAACAACGAATTTACATTCGACACCAAGTCAAACATCGTTGAATACATTTTTAAATGATCTCGAAACGAAAAATCCCGGCATTGAAATAACTGAATACAAAACAAAAATGCGTCAAATGAAATTCGATTTAGATGATAAAATGGATACAATTGAAACGATGCGTGAAGAAATCGAACTCCTACAAAATGAAATAACACGTTTAAAAACTGAAAATCTCGAATTAACACAAAACACACGTTTAACACGTTTATATCGTGATGAAATCGATTCACTCAATGAAAAACTCGTTCAATTACAAAAATCTCAACAAGATTCCAAAAAATACAAAGAACGTTTGAATGAACTCGATACATACAAAAATCGAATTGAAGAACTACAAAACGAAAGTAAACATATTCCCATTGAATCTATTCATAGACATCAATGAGTTCTTTAGATCAACTTCTAACCGAAGCTCGTGAACATCTCGAAAAACAAATCGAAGGTTAATCATTCGTTGTTTCTAAAAAAAAGATCTTCTTTATCTATTTCTATTAGATTATCGTCATCGAATGAATGAAATGTTTCAAAGTGATTTCGAAGTTATGAAATTCAAACACGATATTGAAAGTATCACGCAAGAACGTGATATGATTCAAGAGAAACTCGCCAATCTTCTTGAAGATAAAGTTCGATTAGAATTCGATCTTAACTCAACGACGAACACAGTTGAAACACTTAATAATGAATTAGAAAAAGCTAAAACACAACAAACAACTGAAGATGTTCGTCCATCATCGATATCCGATCAAATTCAACAAACAGTTAAAAATCGTTTTCTGAAATATGATATCGAAAATCAACAATTGAAAGATCAATTAAATTCATTAAAAGAACGATATGAAATCGATATGCATATGAAACGTTTAGATGAAGATAAACAACAATTACATATTCAATTACTTAATGAACAAATTCAAGAATATCTAACAAATTTTCAAACATTAGAAATTCAAACTGATCAGCTAAGAAAAGATAAATTTCATTTACAAAATCAAATGCAAGAACAAAAAATTGAACACGAAAAAATCCGTTCAGATTTAGAAGGAACAAATAAACATTTGAAATTTACATTGACAACTCTTCAACAACGTGAACAAATGGAAAGTGCATCGAAATTCGAAGATATCGAATTAGAAAATCGACGATTACAAGATCGTCTTCAAGATATGACTCAACAAATAAGTCAACTACAAATTGAACATGATCATTTAACAATTGTTAAAGAACGTGAACGTGCGTTGAACGAACGAATTATTAATCTTCAATTGAAATATGATCAGTTAGCACGTGAACATTTAACATATGAAAAACGTTGTCAAATGTACGAGAAAACAATGAAACATTATGAAGCACTTGAACATAATTATTTAGAATTGAAACATCATAATGAATGTCAACTTCGACAGATAGCTCATGTTAATCAATTAGAACAAGAACTTATTGATAAACGTTTAGAAATCGAACAGAATCGAAAAGAAATCGATGATTTTAAGAAACAAATTCAACAGTTAGCAAATGATCTTGCCAATGAAGAACAAAATCATCGACAAATTAAAATCGATTATAATCTTTTGAAACAACGTTATAATGAAGAACAATTCGATGAATTAACAAAGAAATTAAATGATGCATGCGATTTAACACGACAAATTCAACTTAAACTCAAGAAAAAACAAGACGAAAGCGAATATTTAAAGAAAACTGTCAATCAAAATGAACAATTAATTGATAAATTACGAGAAGATCTTAAACAAGAAATGAATTTAAGAGAAGAATTACAAGAAAAATTTTTGAGCGAACTTTCACAAGAATTCAATGACAACGAAGAAAAACGAAAGAACGAAGAAGTTGCTGAAATGCGACAACGTTTAGATCTTGCTATGAAATCCGATCGAATACATACATCAATACAACGTTCACTCAAAGAAACAATCGAAACACTTAATCATCATATTCAAGATCTTCAATCGGACAAAACACGTTTACAAAATGATCTTCAGCAAGCAACACTCCGTATTGATACACTTCAAACAGAAAATGTCAAACAACAACAACTTAACGAACAGATCGAAAACGATCGATCATTAGCCGTTAATTCTTGCCAACATTTTCAACAAACAAACGAACAATTAATCAATGATCATGATCAATTGCAAAAACTTTACACCAAACTTGAACAAGAATTTGATACAACATTGAATCAACTAACTGAACAACGAACAAATAATCGTATGTTGGCTAAAGAATGTAAATATCTTCAGATTGAATTAGATACGATTGTTAAAGAAAAACAAAATCTTCTTAATCGTATTAATTATTTTCTCAATCAAATACATCAATATGAAATGAAATTAGCCGAACAAAAACCATTCGATGAACAGTATAATTTATTGCAAAAACAATATCAATTACAGAATGATGATTTACAAGATATTCTTCATCGAAATGAAAATCTCAAACAAGAATACGATGAAACAAAATTAGAATTAAGTAAATCGAGAAGTGAATTGGCTAATCTACAAATGAAATATACGAATGTTAATAGCGAATATGCGAATTTAATTAGCAAATATGAGGTTTGTTTATTTGTTAGAATTTTGAAAAAAAAAGAAGATTTTATGTTTGTTTAGTTTCTTGAACAACAATCGGAACGAACTGAAGAAGAAAAAAGTCAATTAATTGAACAATTACATAATCTCGTTCAACAAAATCAAAACGTTCTCGCACAAGCATTGAGTAATAAAGATCTGTTTCATGAAGAAGCTCGCGGTTATCTGTATGTATTTTATTGAAAATAAACTTTCGAATTCCGCTTTTTTCCCCCTCTTTTTACTAGAGAACAATTACATCAATTAATGAGACAAAAGGAATTATTAGAAATGAAAATCATGGAACAATACAAGAACATGCCGATTAACAAACCTCGACGGTAGATTTCTATCAATCGAAAATCATGTTAACTTATTTTTTTGTTACAAAAAAAAACAGATCTCGTGGTTTGATTCAATCGGTCTCTCGGAAGACTCGAAATATTCTCGATCGTCTTGCTAATCGTCGAGCACGAACATCATCAGCCGATGGACAATTGTATCTTGGTGATTCAAATGAAAGACCGATTAGCCCATCGTATTCGACGATCGATCATCAGAGTACACCGATTTCACATACACGATCGACAAGTAAAGCATTTGTTTCGTTATGCATAACTGTTATGTTTTCTTTTTTTTCCATAGCACCCGATGTTATTTCATCGAGTTTGACATCGGCGAGACATTACCAACCGACAAATTCAAATATCTATCCAAATCGAAATGAACGATTACATCAATCGACAGACAGTCTGGCTGATTCATCGTCCAAAGGTATGTATTTCTTTTCTTTTCTTACATCTGAATCGGATTCACAAGAAACTGAAATTTCTTAGATGAAGAAGAAGAATCACCGCCAATACATGAAAATGTTAATATGGCTAAATCATCAACGTAAGTTCAATGAAAGCAACCCGTACGATTGATAAATGAATGTTTTTTTTCTTCAGACCAATTCGTGTTACTTTACCAGCAAAAACACCGGAATTTGTATGCGTTGAAAATTGTTTTCTTTTGAACGATTTTCCTTTTCATCTAGATTTTAAATAATCATCGTCAATCACCATTTCGTCCAATTCGAGATTCTCCAGGTAAATAAATCGATTTTGTTTAAAAAATACTCATATATTCTATTGAATAATAAAAACAGTTCTCCCGAAAAAAACTTGCCTATCGTGCGTTACCGGTATAGATCTCACTGTGTTTTGTCTGAGTCACGATTTGAAATGTCTATCCTTAATTTAGACTTTGCCTGTTAGAGACTAGAACATTGTTTTCAATTTCAATTCATCTTATTTCAGGTCTTCAACATTCGATGAATGACGTATCATTATCAGCGAATAATCAACGTCGATGTTCATCGACACAATCGTTTCTTCATCATCAAAATTCGAATCTATCCAATACGATACATAGTTCAATTCGACGACATCGTATACGTTCACCAATCTTACTCAAACAACAAGTAATACCCGATTCAACTCAACAACCAACATTCAACGATCATGTACTCATAACTGAATTTGGTGCCATCTAACAATCGTTCATCGATGTAGATACATACTATATGCATTTCATTTTGTTTTTATACATGTCTTCCGTTGACATTTATTATTATTATTATTATTATTATGATAAATTTTGATATTATTGTCAGATGCAATTATTACTCTCTTTCTCTCTCTCTCTCTCTCTTTGTTATGTATTATATTCATATTATAAAATTTGTTTTTTTTTGTTTATAGCCTAGTATAGTATTGCTCAATAAAAATCTGTGAATAATTTGTTTTTTGTTTTCACGCTTAAATTTAAGCGCATTTTCAATTTGTCTTATTCTCATGCGTTTAAATATAATTTCAATTGTGTTCAGTATTTATCATTTAAAGATAATCGATACACAGGAAACTACTAGTGAGAAACAATCATAGTTTAGTATTTGTAAATTTATTTGAATATTATAGCAAATATACCAGTAAATACAATCAAATCAATGGATAATTTAGCCGCAGGTAAGTATCGTACTGATTGAAATATGATATCTACTTTGTATCGACAGAACATGTCGACGATTATCATGAGTTAATTCAAATCGATATCGATGATATTGCAAAGGAGTTGAAACCTTACGAAGAATTCGAGTATAATCCATTTTTTTATGAACATAAACAACGTGCGAAAACATTCTGGTTATGTTGCTTTTCGAAGAACATTTCGAATAGTAATGAAATAGATGAATATTTAAATAATTATAAATCAGCCGGCAATCATATATCGATAATTTTGAAATGTCTTGCCAAACTGAATGGTTCAGAAAAGGAGTACTGTCAAAAAGACTTGAAAATTCTTTATGCTATACGAAAGGATAGTAGATAGTAAGTTAACATTCGTTGAATACTCGTAATTCGTGATTTATTTTTAGTTATCTTTCGAATAAATTCAAGAATAATCAATCAATAGCAGAACAATGGTTGAAAAGATTCGAAAATACCGATGTAGATATGTCTACAAATAATATTGTTCAAAACTACGAAAATGTAACGAGAGATCTATGTGATTTTATACTTGTTTTGTTATGGTCGCCAAAAGATCTGATAGAATGCGAGAAAAAAACACGTCTATCGTTTACCGATAATAACGAACCTATTGAAAACTATTACACATATAGTTATGGAATAAGTGCACCCTATCTCGACTTATCATTTAATCTTTTAAAAGATTTCAAAGTAAATAGACGATTTCATTTAAGAAAGAATATAGTTTGTTTTGTTGTTAAGAATAAATGGCAAAGTCTTGAAGGAGAAGATGCATCTCATTCAATTCCCGATATGTCTCCATCCATATCGGATAAAACAATAGACAACGATATGATTGCGTTCAAAAATACATTGTCTTCGTTTAGTACAGATCGTGAACTACAGAATCATCCGATGATTAAACACTATACATTACGTGCAGAAAAATATAGAATTTGTTGCGGAAAAAATGAACCACAAAAGTACTTTAACGAATATCTATCAAATTATGCTATGAATTTGACTGAGTTTCTTAAATTCCGTCCACTCATAAAAAAATGGTTCGTGTTATTATAATAATCAATAGTCAATAGAACATAATTTTCTTCGTAGTGTAAATCGTCAATCAATAATTAATCCAACATTTGACTCGGTTGAATGTGATTTAGCATCAGATCCACTCCTTAAATCTGTTGACGATTTTCATAAGTAACTAGGACCATACTTGATGAAAATGTAATTTGATTTTAATTTCAGGTTTTTTCGAATGTATGAAGAACAAAATCTCCGTATTCACGATCTATTTCGAGCAGCTCTTGATCTCGAGACAAAACAAATGCAAATCATACAACGAGAACGAGTTTACGTCGATTCATTTTGTCAAAAGTATCATGTTTTCGAATTGATGTTCGATTTTGACAAATGGATCGATTGTGAACAAATAATTCGTTCGAATTTGAAATCACATCTCAGCGATTATTATCAATATTCTAATTCAGTCGGCAAACTTTTCACTACTTTAATATTAGATCTTTGGACAAAAATGAAACAAATTATCGATCATGTAGATACACACACGATTGCAGAACCATCAACAGTAAATTAACTAAAACTTATTCATTTGTTTTGTTTTTCTCTTCTAGGAAACAAATCATCGACCGAAAATCGAACCACAAGCGTAATTAAACGATGTTTGTTTTCAGTTAAATTATTTGGCTTCTTTTGATTTTAGAGCGCCTGATTACGTGTATAACAATACCGGTACAACACGAGCAACGATATGTTTATATTTCAGTTTCATTATTATTTTAACTGGCAAGATTAATCTATAAATGTCTATTTTTATTAAATTATGATCATGATAAAAACACGCCAAAATATTGATGATAATAGGTTAAAGATACATAATGATTTAAAAAAAAATGTCGAATAACTAAATGAGTTAAATAACACAATTGATTTTGATTGATTTAATTGCCTTTTTTGGCTTTTTTAAGTATTGTGCTTTTCTTTATGTTCGCTGATGGCGCACCAGAGTAACTGTACTGGTTAGATCCGTCATATTGTTCACTGTTTCCTGATTGAGACCAAGTATCGTACGCATACCTAAATAGAAAAGTGGCAATTTTAAAGCAATCTGTTGTGATATAAATAAAGTCAATTCATTCCAAATTCCACTGCAAATCATGCGAGAATAGACAGCTTACTCGCATCTTTCTCCCCAAAATTGAGGTGCACAATGGCATATACTAATGTCGTCTGTGAGCTCACGACAAACTCCACCATTTCTACAATCCTGATGATTTTTACATGATAGACCTAATTGGATTTAGTTGTGTTCGAAAAGATTTCGATGAAAATTTGCAAAAAAACAACAACAAAACCTACTGTATTGACATCGTGAACCTGACCAGCCTGTTGAACAATAACATTGTATGCCTGTTCCATAGGCAACTTGCTGACAAATACCATGATTGCTACAAACATTTGATGAACATGTTTCACTAGGACCAGCGGTTGTTGGATATGGTGCAATTGCATTCGAAGATCCTAGAAGATGAGATTGTCTTTCAGGATTGATACATCGTTCGATACGTACCACTGCACGATGGTCGTTGATATTCACATCGAAGACCACAATATGGATAAGGACATGAACAAATATGATCGCCTAATGGACGTTGAATACATCGGCCACCATTTGTACATTCTTCTCCACTATCCAAACAACTGAGTACTTCAAAAAAAAAATGAATTCATTTACAATAGTGAATAGTTTGAATTGTTTTCATGACTTACATTTTTCACATCGAGTACCCGAATATCCAGGTGGACATGAACATCGAAAACCTTGTGGACTATGAGGATCATTGTGACAAGTACCACATGTACATGGATTTTTTACTCCACAAATATCAGCTATTATTATAAAAAATGATTGATAACAACAAGCATAATCGATTTTTCTACGTACTTTGTTCACAATTAGGTCCTTCGAAACCGCTACGACATTGACAAACATAAGCACCACCACCTGAATTGACGCAGACACCACGATTTTGACATGGTTGACTGGCGCAAACATCTTGATCTTCACATCGTTGTCCAGAAAAACCAGATGGACATCGACATGTAAAACCGCCGTATCCATTCGATGCACATTGACCACCATTCAAACACGGATTCGGTGTACATGCATCACCTTAACAACAGCAACAACAAAAGAAGAAGTCAATTACTTACATATATAAAAAATTCCTACGTGTTTCACATTGAGAACCTGTGAAGCCAGCAAGACATACGCATTGATAGCCAAGATTACTGGTAGCAGTAGGTTGACACGTGCCTCCGTTCATGCAAGGATTACTTTGACATACATTACGATCTTCACATCGTTGTCCACTATAACCAGTTGGACATTGACATGTAAATCCACCGAAATTATTCGCATGACATTGACCACCATTCAAGCAAGGATTATCAGCACATGGATCACCTAATCACATGCATTTCGTTACATTCACAAACATGCTAATCTAATGATCACTTACGTATTGAACAATCTACACCCGAATAACCATACGAACAGATACATTGATAAGTATTCACTGTTAAACATTGACAAGTAGCACCATTTTGACAAGGTCGACTTGCACATGGATCAATACCTAGAAGAAACGTCTACATACAGAAATATATAATTGATTGAATAATCATACGATCTTCACATCGTTGACCAGTATATGGTTGTGGACAACGACATACAAATCCTCCATAACCATTCGATGAACATTGACCACCATTGAGACAAGGATTTTGTGCACATGGATCACCTAAAATAAATTATATAATCTATCAACAAGAAAGAAAATTTACTTGTTTCACAGTTTTGACCAAGAAAATTAGGAGGACAATCACAAACATAATTGCCTGTAGCTGGATCTGATCGGCAACGACCACCGTTTTGACATGGGTTTGGTATACATCGATCACCTACACAAAAAATATTCAATTATACATCGTCATAATTTTGCTTTTTTTTGGACATCTTACGAGTTTCGCAATCTCGACCAGTGTATCCGAATGGACAATTACAAGAGTAAGTATCAGCACCATACGGATTGCATGTTCCTCCATTTCGACAAGGATTTGGTTCACATACTTTACCTGAAAGTCAATCGAACAAAACGATCAGATAGAAATATTCATGCATCGAAATCAAAAATACACCTACGAAATTCACATCGTTGCCCTTCGTATTCAAACGTGCAATAGCAATGAAAGTTGCCACTAGGTCGAGGTTCACATGTACCTCCATTCATGCAAGAATTAGGCATGCAAACAAGTCCTGATATCATGCAAATTTACGAGTAATCATATGACAAAAGACGTTTCGTCTTATTTTCTGAAAACTTACGTTCGCATTGACTTCCATAATAACCAATATTGCATTCACAATAATAAGCACCATTATTCGGAACACATCGACCATTGTTACCACATGGATTATTTGCACATGGATTTGCTAAATATGTTTTTTTTTGTACATATCGATAGATGATAGATAACAATCGTTAGTCGACTTACAATCTTCACATCGCTGTCCACTGTAACCTGATGGACATTGACAAGTGAATCCACCAAAGCCGTTTGAATGACACTGACCACCGTTTAAGCATGGATTTTGTGCACATGGATCTCCTGAAAAATACCCGCAGATTTATAGAATCAACGATTATTTACAAAAATTAAATATAAAAAATCGTGCAATATGCGTACTAATTTCACAATGTGTGCCATTATAACCAGCAGGACATATGCATTGATAGCCAAGATTATTGTTAACAGTTTGGCATGTGCCTCCATTCATGCAAGGATTACTTTGACATGCCTCACGAATATCACATCGAGTGCCTGTAAATCCAGGTGGACATATGCAACGAAAACCACTGTTTTCTTGGATGCAATTGCCCTGATTCATGCACGGTTGAGAAGCACAAGAATCATCTTATATACAAAAAAAAAAGACAAAAATCTAAAAACATTCAATTCTATGCATTTCTCACAATCTTGACATCGTTGTCCACTATAACCAGTTGGACATTGACATGTAAATCCACCGAAATTATTCGCATGACATTGACCACCATTCAAGCAAGGATTATCAGCACATGGATCACCTAATCACATGCATTTCGTTACATTCACAAACATGCTAATCTAATGATCACTTACGTATTGAACAATCTACACCCGAATAACCATACGAACAGATACATTGATAAGTATTCACTGTTAAACATTGACAAGTAGCACCATTTTGACAAGGTCGACTTGCACATGGATCAATACCTAGAAGAAACGTCTACATACAGAAATATATAATTGATTGGATAATCATACGATCTTCACATCGTTGACCAGTATATGGTTGTGGACAACGACATGTAAATCCTCCATAACCATTCGATGAACATTGGCCACCGTTAAGACAAGGATTCGGAGAACAAACATCACGTGATTCACAACGTTGTCCAGAATATCCAGTTAGACAAGTGCAACCAAAAGAACTTCCACTTGCCGAACAGATGCCATTATTCTGACATGGATTTGGTGTACATTGATCACCTACGAAAGGAAAAAATATTTTGATATCGAACGACGTTAGCTACAGATAACTCACGAATTTGACAGCAAATGCCTTGATAACCTGCTGGACATAAACAAACGAATTGTCCTGAATTAGCTGCTTGACAAGTGCCACCATTCAAACAAGGATTTGGTGAACATGGATTTCGAGGAGCAACAGTAGTAGTAGTAGTGACAACTATTGCTAAATTTTAATTCAATAAGTTACTAAATAGTACATAAGAAAAAAAAATAACTTACGAATATCACAAGAACGTCCTGTATATCCACTTGGACAATAACAACGAAAAGATCCTGTTGATTCATCAAATATGCATGAACCTCCATTTTGACATGGATTTGGAACACATGCATCACCTATTCGAAGAAAACAATCATGTTTGTTATAATTAACACTTTAATTAGTTTAAACAAAACAACAAACTAGCTGCTTACATATCTGACAAGTTAGTCCTTGAAATCCAGGACGACATTGGCACGTAAAACCGAGCGAACCTTGCGTTAAACATGTACCACCATTCGAGCAGGGATTCGGAATGCATACATCTCCTAGACAAGCAGATCAAACAAATATCAATATGCAAAATGCATACACATGCGAACAACACATACACGCAAAACACAAACTCATTTCTTACGGCGTTGACAATAGGGTATATTACACACGCAGGTGGCTGTTCTTTGACTATTTACAACGCATCTTTGTCCGGTCGAACATGGATTTCTCGAACAAGGATTTGCTGAGAGAAAGAGAGAGAGAGAGAGAAAACGAAATCAATATTGAACACAACACGTTGTTTTTGTTTTCTACTAACGTCGTTCGCACAAAGAACCAATGTAATTCGTTTGACACGCACAAAAAAAACTGTATGATGATACAACATGGCATGTTTGCCCGTGATGACACGGATTAGGATTACAAGCAACGAATGGTTGAGCAACTCGATCTAAATTATGTTTTCAATCAAATGAACAATTGCATTTGAATTCAAAATCAATTTCTCTACATAGTTGACAATTAGTGCCCGAATAACGATTAGGATTACTGCATGTGCAACTTATTGGAGCTAAACCAGTAATAGTTTGACGATATGTACAGGTTCGTTCTACACATCGATTAGGACATGATGATGATCCATAAGTTTGTCGACGAAATCCTTCGATTTATATATTTCAAAATAAATATTTAACAAAAGGGAAAACACACAACGGATCTGCTCATGCGACTTACGTTCAACACCGGTTTCATTCATTGTTTCTACATATACGCAAGTGAAATATCTTTCACGCTCTATCCCTACGAACTTACTTGTCTCACAATTAACTCCAGCATAACCATATGGACATTCGCATATATATGTTCCGAGACCCAAAATACACCGACCACCATTTTTACAAGTACAACCAACATTGAAAGCTAATCACAAACAAAAAATGATCTTATTTCCAACAAACTCGAATTCCATCGTTTTCTTACCATAAGTGCAACCGACTTGCCATGGTGGACAAATGCAACTAAAACCATCTTTTGTATCAAGACATATCGTGCCCATTGGACATGGATTATGCGAACAATCATCAAAACCTAATGTCAATAGGAAATTCTTTCGATTAAGACATCCGTTTTCCTTCAGTCAATCATTTGTATGTACATACCGCGAATCGAATTAAAATCACCGGAATTACATAGATCAGTTGAACACATACACCAATAGTTGCCATCATATGTCAGACAACCGTCGACGAGTAAATCACGTACCCATCGTTCGTCGGTACAACGTCGATCAGTAACTTTAACAATCGAAAAAAATAATATTCATTTTGAATTATTGACTATTTATTTTCCTTTGACAAGCGAAGACAAAACAAAACAAAACTAATTTAAAGCTTACGCGTTCCATTGGCATGTGCAGCTTTCAAATAGCATCGTTGACTATAATGGCATGGCGCAATGCATTGACTAGCAATGCCTGACTTTGGAAAAGTCGTACAAGCAAAACATCGTTTGTCTTCTTCTACAATAGCAATAGCCGATCGACCACGCAATAATGATGAAGCTTCTACAAACAAAAAGCACTAGTCTAAGTCTAATTGTCGCCAACCTCGCGAGAATGGTGTCGATCCTCGTATGAAACAACGTTGAGGACTCGAACAAGGTACTGTACAATCATCAGATGGTACACGACATCCGAAACATCGACTTGCTAGACTTGATGAAACGTACGGTGTAAAATATTGGACTAGAAATATAATTCAGTCATGCGTTTCACAAGTACTTTTTCTTTGATTAAATTATATTTTATTCGAAAAGTAATCTAACAAATGAGAGAGAGAGAGAGAAGAAAAAAACGTACCCGAAATATGTCTTGAATCTTTATTCAGATCCAACGGTGTAGCATCAATCAATGAACTGATGGAAATAAGCAATATTAAAGACCATCGAACAATCTAAATATACAATTATACATTCATAAACAACAATATACTTGAATTTGTTTTCTTTCTAATTTTGTAAATGTCTACTTACCATAGTACTAATAAAATATGAAAACAGATTAGAACGTTTATGCTCTTTATTTTATATAATCTATTTATTTGATATTGCTATTTACTCGTAAGTCGATTACTTTTCGATTTGTAACAAAGTTGAAGGTATGTCTCTTCTATATTCTCGTTCTTTTCTCTACGTATGTGAACATTCGACAACATGATAATATAATCCTTGAACAATACGTAATTATTCAAGAGACCAAGGAGTATAATCATAACATCTGTCCGTCTTCTTCGCTCTTTTTTTTCTGTCGTCTCTCAACATCTTGTCGTCGTTGTTTTAATTGTTAAAGGACAATTTGAGGGATGTTGGATTAGAGTTAAAAAAAAAGTGTATATTTATTTCTCTTCAGGTTAATGATGATCAGCACATTTGAATTTCGAAAAAGGCAAAATGCCTTTAACAAAATAAAAATGTCAAATCAAAAAAGAAAAAAATTTTCCTTCAAAGTTCTTTCCTGCATACATACCATTGTCAGTACGAATCGTTTTTAAAAAAACTGAATAATTCAAAAGAATAAGCTTGTTGTACAATTTATCCTTTAGTTCACACCGTGTCGTCTGTCGAGATTGAGTAATAAGCATGAGAAAAAAAAAGCCTAACACATTCTCATCATCTTCTATTTTCTTGTATAAAGGTATTAGTAAATATATAGTGATACGTTTCTATCATTACAACAGTCATGATCAAAGACAAACAGTATTGATTGTTTTTTTCTCTTCTATCGTTGAAGAAAGGATTACAACATGTACATACAAGAAAGAAAATCATCATTCTCTTGTACTTTCCTTTGATCATTTAAAATCAACTCAAATTACTCGATTTTTTAAACTCTCAAGAATGAACTTCATTACGTAAGTTCAAATACGATCAAATCTTCGGATCAATATCAGTTCTTAAATGTTCAATGACTTACATATCGCATTTTTCTTGAATAGAAATCTATTCGACAAGGTCTTGAATCGTCTTCGATGACTTGTGATATATATCGTTATGAATGTCTATCTCGAAGATAGTTTTACTGTTGCTGTTGTTTTATGTGTAGGTTGATTTGTTCGAAAAATATCGTTTGCATTCTGTCAGCGATATCATTAGAGAAAATTTATTTTTGGGTTAAAAGGTTTCCCATGAAGTCCACCAATAGTTATATTCGAAAATAAAGAAGCAACTAGGACAGAAAATATATATTATTTCGAATGTCATCACTGTCGTTTGATTTATTCTGTCAGCTGCTTGACGATAATGTATCATCGTCGTCAATTGATAGATGAGATTTTTCTTCAAATAGAAATTATCGAAAATAGTGAGTGTTTATTATGAAAGATCTATTGCGAAGTACAATATCGTATTAAGTAGGCTTATTGAAAACTGAAAAAGCTTGTTAGTAATCGATAAGAGTATCAGATTTCCATTTTCTATCTCTCAATTGACTCAATCATTTTTGTTAATTTATGTTCATATGTAAATATCGAGACGATCGTTTTCAGATAAGTTACTTTTTATTACCAAATATAAGATATCCTTTCACTCGGTAATAAGTCAGCTGCTTGGTTGTTTTTTTTGTATGTGCGAAGGAAAATGATTTAAACAAAAAAAAAAGAAAGAAAAAAAAAGAGAAAATGACAAAAAAAAATTAAAACTAATATTTATGTCGATGAGCTGAGCAAGTATAATTTCTATACAAATCTGTTTGCTGCTCATCAAACACGTACACATACATATGAACCTATGTGATCCTGACTCCACACATATCCTTTATTATTTTGTTGCATTTGTGTGTCGCGACTGACGAAAAAAGAAAGAACAACGAAGAGAAAAAGAAATGACACGATAGATAGACAAAGACCAAAAAGGAGAAGAAGAGAGTGAGTGAGAGAGAGATAGTAATAAGCATTACTGTACACATAGAAAGAGAGAGAGAGAGAGCAGATGTTTTATCTCAAGGAAGACTTTCGTGATCGGATCACATGGTTTTAGGATCTAGACATTTGCTTTTCTTATTTCGAATCAAATACGTTCGACAATATCATTTAAAGTTTTGTCAAATGTCTGCGCACATATTTGATATTCTTGTGAATGATGAGAATGTTTAACAGCTAATAATGGTGAATGAGATTTAACTGCAATACGTGAAACAACATTGCTTTCATTGCCAATATGCATAACATATGCACGCATGAAATCTTCGAATGTTTGTGGTTGATATGTTTGTGCTAAACTAGTTGAATTGCCGATATGATTATGAAAATGACTTGTCGATGCAGGAGTAACAGGAGTAGATGCTGAATAGCGTTGTTCATGAACGGATGAAGGAGTTGTGGATATGGATGATAGACGTGGTGCACTTGTTGGAAGTCGATCATTGGATGTTGATAACAGGGAACTAGGTGTTTGCGTACGAATTTCGAATGCATCACGATGTTTCGTATAGATATCATAAACAAAACGCCAACATTTATCAATTTCTTCGGCCGATGGTGTATTACCACCGATGCCGATTTTCGAGTCTTTACTAGATGGTGTAACTTTACATAAAATTAAATGAATTTTAGGTAATTTAACACCGTTTTCATCAGCTCGATAATAAAAACTATAATGACGATAATAATAATAAATACTGGACGGTTGGGAAAAACCATAAAGAAGACTAGAAGAAAGAAAAACAACGACATTCCTTCATTAGAATGTTTCTAAAAAAAAACTTTTTCTACCTAAAAAGATATTCAAAACCATTCCGATGTAAATGATCTTCACTGACTGGTAAAATAAGACGATCAGCCGCTGTTAATGCTATTTCTGTACAAATACTAAATGAAGAATTTGTATCAATAAATGTCATTAATTTAATTCCACGTCTTTCGCCTATTTTATGTACAAATACACGTAGACTTTGTGTGATTGTACGCCATGGATTTGCGTAGGGAGTTATAGTATTTGAACTTCGTTTTAAATCCATAGCTTTAGCTAATAATTCAAGGGATGTATCACCACATAATAAGTAAACCTAATCATATCAAATGATGAGAAGAAAAAAACGAAGATTTTAAACTCAATCAACATACATTACGAGGTAATTGATTGTTGAATTTCGAAACATTAAAAAGAAATGTTCGTGGATCAACATTATTCGGTAGACCAACGGATGTATAAATATCGAGATAACCTGAAATTGTTCGTGGTATACGCTGTTGACCATCGAGTATCATAGGATCTTTTTTGAGCGAACCGATTTGTGAAACATAATCATGTCCTTCTTCATCATCACCTATACACACACACTCACACATTTAGCAAAAAAGCAAACATATTGAGGCTTTTTTTCCTACCAAGAAACGCATGACTAAGATCAGCTTGTGGACACATATCAACAACAAGAACGGTTTTATCTGGATTTCGATATGCATATTTAATAGCTAAGTGATAAGTTAGATTTGTTTTGCCCGAACCACCACGATTATTCCACACCGCATAACTTCCCTCCAATGGCATTTTCTAAATAAATATAAATATACATATATTTAAATAGGTAACGAAGACATTTCTTTTTATCAATATATACATTTACACACATAGGGAACAAAAATCTCATTAATCAAATGAGATTTTCTTTGGATCGAAAATTTTCTTTTCGACATTAAAATTAGTCAAAAAAGAAAAATCAGAAAGACAAAATCTACGCCTTGTAGATGTTTTCTTTTCTCTCTTCGAATAAATATATATATACCATAAAGCAATCTTTTTATTGCACGAGGTTGCTTGTCATACAATGCCTGCATCACTGACTGTCATGTCATTGAAAGAACAGACAGTTAAATAGATAGATGGATCGTTAATCTACATCGTTGTTATCATTTTCGCATATAAACCAATATTATTATCATTATCATCACAACTCTTGGCTACTATTACTCTCTAGTTCGAACTAAATCAGATATCACGTTAATAAATATCTTGGTTAATCGAAAGACTATATAAATATAGACGAACAGCCACATCGAGTCGGAAAAAAATAAGAATAGAATAGCAAACCTTGCCCGTTGGGGACGGAACATTAGTTTTGGCTACTGAAGATGTTGTTTTTGGCGATGTTGTGGTTGTCATTGTAATTGATTGGAAGAAATGAAAATCGACCACAAGAAGAAGAACGAACAAACGAACTATGGATGGTCGTCAAACCACCAATTTGTCGTCACTCGTCACAATGCGATAGTTAAAGACGACAGTGACGACAAGTAGCAGAAGCAGTTGCTTTAATTAACTATTTGTACAACAACACACGATCGACACTGTGCACAGCACCGACGGTAGGATAGAGAAAAGCCTGGCGCTCCGTTTCCCATTTTCTCCTTCGACGATCGTGAAAGCTAAACGACGACAGTGTCTCTATCGACTAGTATATGGAAGCAAAAAAAAAACGAAGAATAAGAAAATGAAAAAAAAAAGAAAAAGAAGAAGAAGAAGAAGAAGAAAAAAAAATAGAAAAAGGAAAAACATAGAGAAAAAAATGAAGCAAAGGAAAAAGAATCGAGCGTCGCACGATCGATTGTCCTCTATTCTGTCCTCTCATTTTCTCTTACTGTTCTGTTTTGTCATTGCTACGAGCAACAAAATGGAAAAACCTGAAACTAGGTTTTTTTCCTTCTGTTCTTCCGTTCTGTTGGCATTACTTTATATATGCATATTTTCTATGTTTCTGTATGTTACATCCATATATGTTTTTTTTTCTTCTTTGCATTTTCATGAAATAGACTTAACAGACATTGCGAGGTTTTAGCAGATTTTCTTCTCGACGAGGCAACAAAAAAAAAAGAAAAACATCATTTTTGATGTGCATTGTATACGTAGATAAATATGTAGATTTCTTTTTCTGACTTCAATCAATGGGTTCGACATGTGGAGAAATAGAAATATTTCCTATTCTTCTTATACGACTTCCTTCATCGTCATTCTATTTCAAATTACGAGTAAAAGCAAAGGAGAAAGAAAACAGAAAGGAAAAGATACCCTTAATTGATCGTTTTTTCGCTCTCTCACATACGCATTCATTTGATTTAAAGTGCACTTCAAATCGTGATTAATACTTGGTTCATTTGTTCGGTCTCAGTCGAACCATTGAAAAAAAAACGAGAATAACAAAGAAATCATTTTCTTTTTAACCGACTTCGTCAAGTCTAATTACAAATAAAAATGAAAAATTAATTATAATAAAAGGAAGAAGAAAGAAAAAAAATCAACACAATTGAAGTTTTCATTGGAGAATTATGTTATGACGTTTTTAAAGTATTCCGAACGCTTTTAATATACGGAAACATGTGTATGTTTGTGTATATATATATATATATATAAATTTTTTTCTTATTTCTTTTACATAATTGACATATAAACAAGCTTGCCACAAAAAGTAGATTTTACTTTTTATGGAAAAAGAAAAGAAAAAAGAAATCTTCACATCTTTCTCTCTCTATATATAGACAATTTCAACATGGTTCTTTCTCTGCTTCAATCATTATGACACATGGAGACTAATTCGATTAACTATTTTCATCAATCCGATGAAAGAAATAGAATAAGATCTATAGAGTACATCTTTCTATCTGACACGATTTGTTAGTTTCATTTTATTTTACAACTAAGTACACTATACAATTATTCGAAGGATAGTTGACGATTTCCGGTCATGGTTCAATGCAATTTTCTTTTCTTGTTTTATAATGCTGTGCAAAAGCAAAATGTCAATGAAAACAGATAGAAACAACATTTCGTTGATGTGAAAATTAATTATGACACGAGAAATGATATTGTCAACGTGGACTATGTTGTGTAAAATGTAACGTGAGAGAATTTTTATTGTGTATCCATGTAAGGAAACGAAAGAAAATCAAACAGTCAATGAAATGAGATCGCATGAGCAAGTATACACTTGCTCTTTTTTTTAATTGGATCACATGTTGAGCAGGTGGAAAACTAGAGAAAATTCCATGAGAAAACGTCATGGGAACTTAACAACGTATGAAATAAAAACTTGTGCTCACTCTTCTCCCTTTTTGTTCTTCTTCTTCTTCTCTTCTTTTTCTCCTTCAATCTAATAATAATATGGATGTATTCATGGATGCACATTACACAAAAGGAAAAAATGATGAAGAAAAAGAAAAGGGGAAAAAGTAACGTCTGTCGTTGACACCTTTTTCTTTTTATGTGAATGTTTTCAAAAAAAACAATCTAATTTGCTGAAAAAACTTTGCGTACCTGTTGATGGAAATATTCGTTGACGTTGCAAACGTCGCATGTAGTTTACGTATTGCCCGTTGGTTACTTTCGTCTCGTCAATTATCGTTAATATGATGACGATCCGTTATCGATAATTGAAAACCATATCCATACTTCCGTTTTCGTTGGAGGTCTCGACTTTTTGTTATTAATAGTAATGTCAAAATCATCTCCAAAGATAGAATTAATAGTTTACTCGATGAAGTTTTTCTTTCTTTGAATTAATAAAATCAATTATTATGCTATTTGTTCTCGATTGACTTCTACCTAATCTCACTATTGAACTAAGAGTATGTTAATGAAGTGGCAAAAACAATAACTAAGCATGCAATCAACTATGAAGATAGGCGGAAAAAAAAGCGAACAACAACCAGGAGCTAAACTAACAACGGTAGTTTTCTTTTGCTTTCATGTTTATTGCTATTCTCATTGTCAACGACGAATCTAGGAATAACAGAAACGAGCGGATCTTTCTTTTCCTTGTCTCCTATCTTCTCTGCCTGTCTGTCTCTCTCGTTCGCTCGTTTTTTTTTCCAACCGTTCTTGTTCTCGTTAATTCACATCACGCACATATACACTCACATACACACCAGTCAAAACTGCAAGTCTAGTTTGAGTGTTTGGTTGGCTAGCTTTTGCCTATGTATGTATATATGATCGGGTAAAAATCGTGTGCTTAGCAGTCGTTGTCGTTTGAGACAAAGACGTACGACTCGCGCAAAAGAAAAGAAGAAAACGCAAAAGACGAAGGAATAAGAATAAAAAGAAAGTAGTCGTAGTAGTAGTAGTGGTGGTAGTGATGATGTGGTGGTGGTAGTTGTTGTTGCAGTAATAGAAAGAAGAAGAAGAAGAAGAAGAAAAAAAGAACGACAGCCAACGATGGAGAGCTCAAACCCATAGAGACTAAAGTTTAAAAGACGATGTATATGCGTGAATGCTAGCTCACATTTCTATTAATACCGCCTAATGAAACAGTGAAAAAAAAGAAGAGATTTACCGACTTAACATAGATATATAAATCAAGCAAACAAACAAACAAAAAAAAAGAAAGAAAGAACTGATGATAGATAATGACAAATAATACTGATATTGTCAATGATTATATTATATATCTTCCTTTAAAAAAAATCTATATACAGGTCATCGGATAGAATGATCTACTCGCGTTTTTGTTTCTTATCTCTACTGCTTATCTTTCTCAAATGCATTTCCTGTCTCTTATTGTTTTGTTCTTTGATGCATGGTCTCTCTACAACCATAACTACTAATAATTCTTCCGTCTATTCATTCTCATTTCATCTCTCATACGATTCTACCATGCAAACATCTTTTATAGTTCGCTCGATCATCAACTGATTTTTCTGAATCAATCAATGTTGTATATATTTATATGTCTATATGCATAAATATATGTATTTACATGCAAGAAAAATTTGTATATGTAGAAATATGTATGTGCGTAATGTATAAAAAAAACAAGTCCTACAACGATTGGTATCTGTCACGTCATAACGAGCAACGAAAGAGAGAGGGAAAGAAGTGCGCAGACATCCTGGATAGATGAAATATGCACGTCATCATTTTCATCGCTACATTTTCAAAAGAAAAACACCAATTACATGGAGAATGGCTGTTGACTGCTGAAAGTACTAGACGCATAGTTATATATATATAAATATATATCGAGACATATATGTATATATATAGATATATTTATATACGTACGTATCTCGATGTCTTTGCCTTGTAAAGAGAAAATAAGACGAAGGAGAAAATCTGCACCGAATAGAAACAATAACTTGATATGCATAAATCAAGCTAAAATAACAACTAAACAGGTCTGTGTAGAACAGGCAGTTCGAGCAAGGACTTTTGTTACTACATTTGCCGAGAACATTAAGTTGTTACTATAATTTAATGCGAATCTATATCTATGTATGCACACTCATCTTGAGATCTCTCAGTAGAACCATCAATCAACCAACATCCGTATTATTCGCCTAGTCACAAAAAGAAAAGATGAGAAAAGTGTTGTAAATAAAACTATAAGCAATTGATGAACGGAAACAACTGTCAACAAAATGATATTAAATCTAGTCAATACAATCGAAGAATGACTTATGGTGATAAACAACAAGTTTTTTCTTTGTCCTAGTAGAAAGAAAAACATAAGAAGAAAAAGAAAAGCAAAAGAAGAGGTAAAAAGAATGTGAAATTAGTTCAATTTTATTTAATAGAAATAAAAGTGGTCCGTTTTGCTTCTGGTAATACATCACTGAATGCATGTATGTTGACAATTTTTCCTTCCCTCTGCCAGTTTCTCTCGCGCTCTTTCTCTCGTTTTTCCTATGAACTTCGGCTGATTACAAGAAAAAAAGAAAACGGATCTATCAATGCTCGACGATGATGCTAGTAATGGTGGTAGTCGTTTCCGGCTCATCGCTAATAACGCAATTATGACCTTAAAAAGTCTTTGATTTTAACGTTAAGCACGTTCTCAACTTTATTCATACTGAACATCGGACGAATGACATTTTATGCGTAGGATGTCATCTAACATCTAGAACGAATAAGATAGAAGAACACGACAACGACGACAACAACAACAACAACAACAACCGTAACAACGGGAAAAATAATCTATTTTCTATGAATGATAGATATTTATTTATGACATTAGATTTTTTTTCTTCGTTTTTATTCGTTTAATGATTTATTAGATATGTTTTCTTTTGATTGTTTCGTATGGAATCTGTTTTTTTCTTTTCCAGCGAAATCGAGCGAATCTATCGTATACATAATTCATCACCTAATAAACGTTTAAACTAGAATTGAATCGTCGTTTGATGAAGATTAAGCGATTGATATGAAAAACGAAAATATCATTTCCTATAACGACTATTAACAATGGTTATTTGTTCTTATGCTTATATCATTGATGCATATTCCGACCTTGTTGTTTTCTTCTAATTACAAGCAATATTAAGAAATATGCTGTTGCATTTATGAATGTATTCAACATAAATACATTGAATAAAATCTTGATTAAATCAACGGATATAGCTATCTACATATTGAATTTCGATTAAAATGTATGATCAGCAACAGTATAATGCAAATTGTCTCTGTATAATTATCATGAGTTGTATCAACACCATCCTTAGTTAATATTTACGAATTATAAAATTCATCATCGATTAAGTACGATTTTTCATTGAGATATTGTTTTAATTTAATATAATCATCAGTTAAGATTCGATTGTAGTCGAAAACCAGCTCCATCTGTCCGTTTGTTCACAGGAAATAGAAGATGTCGACATATAGTTATTCGGTTTTAAAATTTCTCACTTAATCAGGCGTTGTTATCCAAGTATCCGGTTTAGTTGTAAATGATGCATCACTAGCTATTAGTGCAATCGATCGAAAAACTAAGACGTCATCGAGAAAGAAAACACTCCTTCGCACACGCACACACTTAATAAAACTTATAGTTTTTCTCGTTTGCTTACAACAAATTAAATGAATTCGGGATATACGTATACACATATTTACAAATTTTGATATTGAATCGTTCTCGAATTAATTAGCTTATTTCTATTCTTAGAAAAAAAACATTTCGAACAATTGTTGATCTTTTCCTATAGAATGTTGTTTTTCTTGTCTGATGCAGATTAATTAGAACGAGAAAAGAAAAGAAAGATTTTCTTTTCATGTCAATCGATCATGGCATATAATGAATTCATTTCATAAACTTTATTATCAAAGAAAAACATAAGAAGAATTCCTTTGTTATGATTCGATTATTTGAAAATAATTCGTTGACTAACCTCATTTAAATAATAACTTGAATCGTCAACTGTTGCACTAAGTAAATTAATTTGACTTTTACGTAGTTCCATCGGTTGGTCAATGTCAAGTCTAACCGAACTTGCAGCAACTGACGCGTCTGTCTGTTCCATCGTCAATCTGAAAAATAGCAGAAATTATGTCTCGCTGAAAAATGACAAGATTGCTAAAGAGAGAAGGAAACAGACAAGAACCTACGTCCATTAGTATTTTCTTCAATAATCTTAATCTATACTTATCATTGATAGACAATAAACTCTCATTCTATATTCAACTTCGAGTCAACATTAGATGATCTTGATCGTTCTAGGAAAGATTTGTTAAGAATACGTCAATGAAAATTTTGCTTCCGGTTGTTCAATCTCGATAAAAGAATAACCATATTTCGTACTATCCGTTTTTCTGCGTCTTTTTTTCTCTAACTAAATAGAAGAATAGATACAACGATCTTTCTGCCATAAGCAATCATCCGATTTCTTTTTTGTCTTCAAGCATTGGAACGACGACGAAGAATAAGAAGTAGAAAAAGAAAAGAAGAAGAAGAGCCAGAAGAAAAAGAGAGATATTAATAACGCATTCAAATAGAATTTTAGAATGTGTCGAGATCCACTTGATTAAAACTTGAAAATTCATCATTTTATTCTCTGATGAGAAAAGTCTTACATACTTTCATATATTGAAATATTTAATGATTGACAGAGAAAGAAAGAAAAAAAAAGAAAAAGAAGACCGTAATTTCCGTGACTTGTCATAAAGTATAACCAAGCTGTCTTTGATGTGATCCACTAAGACGGTGTTATATAAAAGAACAGACTAATTCTTTTACTTGAAAATCTAACAAGTAAACAAAAGAATAGAACTGCTACAAGAAAAAAAAACGACTTTCGAATTTCTAAAGTCACTTGTTTAATAAGAATAGAATAGAATATTATCAATGATAATTGTCAGTAATAAAAATCTGCGTATGTGTGCGTCCATGTTTGTCTCAGAAATGTTGATGGGATATCTCAAAGAAGAGAAGAGAAAAATATGAGAGACCGAAGAAGGAAAAACAAGAACGATGAAGACATTTATGGAATTATCTTGCCTTTTCTTCTTCCTATTTTTTTTCTTCTTCTTCTTCTTCTTTTTCTTTTTTTGCATTCAATGCCGTCGATTTTTTCCTATGTTATTTAATTAGTTTCTGTTTTTTTATTCATGTATTAACTGTCAAAAGAAGAAGAAAATGAAATCGATCAAACTGATTTGGTCTCTTGTCAACAGACATTAACTATTGATTGTTGATTGAAGAAACAAAAGAATCAGCATCGATGTTCTTGTCGTTTTTATTTTCTTTATTTTTCTTCGAATCAAAAGACAGTTGAAGAAAACCGCATGCTGTTGAATTCATATCGACTGAGATTATTAATTAGATAATTAGAAAATATATATTCTAATCATGTTTCCAATAAAACAAATAAGAATAAGATCTTTTTTCAAATGTCAATTGGATGGATAGAAAAAAAAAGACAACGAACTGTTGTCCCCAAAAGACAGAGATGTCATTAATAGAATACGCATTTGTTTGATTTAATTGACATATTAATCTTTTAAGTAATTTCACAGATTTTTGCATCTGTTCAAACAAATATCAGAATTCAATTGTGACGCATATTTTCATCGTTAAATCAATTATTAATGGTTGATATTCCATTAGCAGTTCATAGTTTTATTTGATTTCAAAGTTAAAAAAAATCAGCACCGAGAACAAACTATACTAATTGAAGAATTACGTGTTGTTCAGTAGGAACAAAGTCAAAAATTAATTGCCTTTTAAAAATGCTTTCATCGCTTCGATAGATTCGTTTGGATGTTCAATTAATAAACTATGATTTGCTCCTGGAACGATGCTTAAAACGGCATCTTTGTATAATTTCTTGTAATCGTACGCATTCTGAACGGGTATCAACGCATCTTTATCACCCCAGACGATTAGAATAGGAATATTGAATTGATAAGTTGAATTAAGATATGATCGAAAATCAAAATTTACAACTGTCGAATACAATGAACGCACATAGCCAGGATGTTGTTCGCAAGCATCACGAAATAATTGCATAAATATTCGATATTTATCGCTGCCTGGATATGCCCATTGATCTCGAACGCTCTTGCTTTCACCTCGAGCCATAACAAGTTGAAAAGCTGTTGGGCCAATAATCGGTATGGCTAAAAGCGACATGATTAATTTCGATGGCGCTTTAATATTCAATCCAGCTGGACAGCAAAGAATCAATTTGGAAACCTTTCGAGGATGTAATTGAGTAAATCGTTGAACAATCACACCGCCCATACTAACTCCAAATAGATTATATTTCTCATAGGGTAAATCTAATGCATATAAAAGTTCAGCTAATTGTGAAACAAATAGATCGACATTCATTGGAACATCAGGTGCATCCGAATAACCTCGACCGTATAAATCAAAGATTAAACATGCTTGATTATCTCGAACGAATGATTCGTAGACATCTTGCCAGATTTCCATGGGAATCGAAAAACCGTGAACGAATATGTTCAAATGTGATGTTGACGATGGTGAATAGATGTAATGAACAGTGCCAAATGACAATTCAATGAATTTATCATCGCCCATTGTCGATTTTCGTTGAGGTTTATTCGAACGTTTTAAACGTCCATTGGCAAATGTCAACAAATTTCGATATTTATAAACAAATCCTGCTGTTGTCAAAAGCAAAACAGTGACTAAGATGAACATCTACAATTAAGATTTCTCTCTTTATTCAAAATAGAATCTATGTTCGAATTTCTTTTTTTCTTGTTTCATTCTCATTATGTTTTATCGTTAATATCGTAATTGAGTTTTGTGTCCATAACATGAATTTAACAAAGAAAAGAAAACAAACAAACAAACAAAAACAGATGTAGACAATTTCATGTGTGCAAAAACGATCGAACAGTCGCAAGAACTTATATATATATATATATTGAACTAAAAAAAAGAGAAACACACACATATATCATGAAAAGGAAGAACAAATAAAGACAAGTCGAAATCACTGTCCCCATAGGTAAAGATTGATTCGTTTCGTTTGCTGTCTTGCGGTTGCTCGTACACATAGAAATTGATAGAATTATTTGATAAGAGAGAAAGAAAAAACTTTATACAAAGAAGAAGCAAAAAAACGAATTTCTTCGATTTTTAAGTTCGAGTTTTCGATTTATTATGTTCGTGAATTAGGCGGTACTTTTCGACGTAGGCATCGATCATTTTACGGACTCGATTGTGATCAATTTCATTGACTGAAATCGTCTAAAACGAAGACAGAACAACGAAACATTTTTTTTTCTTCGAAACAAAAGAAAAAGATCGTTTTTTTACTTTTGTGACGACTTTTTTCATGATTTCTTTGTATTCATCTTTGGATATCGTTCGTTTTTTGAACGCTGGTTTTAGAGCTTCTTTAGCTATAGCTGCAATTTCACTTTGACGTTGTTCGCGTTGTTTTCTCTTTGAAAACGAGATTTGCATTTTTAGGAAAATAACAAGCTCATTCCACTTACGCGTTCGATCCGTTCGAGATGTTTCGCAGACATAGGCACGGGTTCGTCTGTTTCAGTTGGATTTGCTATTCAAAACAAAAGAACTAATTGCATTTTTTCTGATTTCAAAGTGCTCTCACTTTGTTTTTGACTGATTTTGCCCATTAGTTCCGTCAGTTTACTCAGTATGGTCGTTTCATCGGATGAAATTTTTGGATCAGCTGCTGTTTGATTGGAAGTTAAATTCGGAAGAGATACAAGAGACGGTAATTCTTCTAGAAAATCGAAACCAATTAACATAAGATTAAAATGAAGAACAAAAAACTAGCGAATACCAGTCACGGATGCTTCTTCAGGCTTTTGAGAAGCTAACCATTCGGTTGTGTAAAGTTTATTCGAACGTTTATCATCAGGCAATGAAATTTTCTCGTTCAAGTCTGGCTCTTTTTTTTTCATTATCAACATGGACGGTTTAACATCCTGTGGACTTTCTGTACTTTTATCACTTGGCGTTAGAATTTGTACAGATGAGATCGTTGATTGAGTATCGTTGGTTTTCGTCGATGACACGCCGAATATCGTCGAAATACGATCTTCGAGCGATGTTCGACGTGATGAGTCGTCGACTGTTGGCTGCTGCTGTTGAACTGGTGGCTTCTTTTGTCGAGGTGGTGTCGTGTGATTTGTATGAGGAACTTTGTGAAGAACGTAATAAGGTTTTTTGGTTGGCGATGGAGTTGAATTCGTCGGATTGATTGGCTGTTTGGTGTCGTTTGTTGGTTTAGTTGCGTTTTCTGGTATCGTTAGACTATCGAGATCGATTGATTTGGTTGGACGTTGTTTTTCTTCCTCTTCAAGTAGCATTTCTTCCATGAGCACATCATTAGCTTTCTTACTATTCGGTTCGGATCGATTTGCTTTAAGAAAAAAAAAGAAGAAGAAGAAGAGGAAGAATGAAAATTTCAGCAGACAGTTGTCTTCTTACGCAATGGCGTCGACTCGGTTGTGACTATTTCGATAAGATTAGTTCGTGGTCGTTGAGATCCGTTGGTTGTGTGATTGGAAGAGGAGAGACTAGACTGATTTATTCGATGATCCGAATGAGAATTTCGTGAAGATTTCGAGCGATATGAATGACGAGATGAATCATCTTTGGTATCCGAGGGTTTTTTGTGATTAGTCGATGATGATGATGACGATGAATGCGATGTTGATCGATGTCGATGATGGGATTTCGAACTTTTACGATCATCATTTCGATGTGATGATTTACTTTTGAACGATGAGTTTGTCTCATTTGTCATTGTTGGAGACTGACGAAAACGTTTTCGATGAGGTGATCTAAACAAAATTCGAAATAAACAGAAACAAAAAACATGCCAATTCACCTTGATCGACGATCTGATGTTTTACTATGATAATCGGGAGACGTTCTATGTCGAGATGATTGCTGTTGTTCATTGAGTTCAAATGACTGAGCTTTATCTTTAGTATTGATCACAGGGCGAGCAGATTTTCTAAAAACAAGATTGAAAATTTTCATGATTTTCTCTTGGTTTTTTTTTTTCTATGACTAACCCATTGTTAATCCGAATGAACTCTTGTGTTTGATGTTTCGAATCATTTAACTGTTCATTCTCAGGATTTTTGACATCATCATCCTCAGTCGGATCCGACGGATCATAAATCTGTTGACCTGATTTCATGACCATAGATGACGACGATTTGTGTTCAGGAATATCACATTGTATCGATGGTTCCTGAATCGACATCTAGAAAAAAAGAAAAGACAATTCGATTCGATTTCTTTGAATACACAGACAAATATCTTTGCATATAGAAATGCTCTTATTCAATTTATTAGTTCGAAGAACAAAATCTGTCGAGATTTAAGTTAGGTTTTATTACTGATTTAACAAACAAAAGAGAGTGAAAGAGAGAGAAAGCACAGACAAATAAAATTCAGAAAACATAAGGCATATTTACATATGAACTATAACAAAGAATAGACGAAAATATGTGTTCTTTTCAAAAGATTTGTATGTGTGCTCTAGAAATGAATGAATAAGAAGATAGTTTCACAAGAAGAAAGTTGACTTACCCATGCATACGAACATTTTGTAGATTGAGCAAACGTTCTTGAGAAGCAAGAAGATCCTCAAGAAACGAAGTCGATGTTGACGGTAACGGTTGTGTTCGTGGTGGTGGTGGCGGAGGAGGATTTGACCTTGGAGGTCGATTTTGTGTTCGAACTGGCGCATCTGCTCGACGTCGAATACGTGGCAATTGACTAATTGGTATTCGAGGTTGTGCAGGAAGAACTGGACGAATCGTTCGAGATGGCACTCGATCTAACGAGGGTGTCGATCGTCTCACGCTTAATTCAGTCGAACTACGAGATGGAACAGGTATGCCACTAGCTGCTATTCGACGTGCAGCTTCACTAGATTGATTCGAAATAAAATATATGAATATTCGATTTGATCGAAGAACAAACCTTGGAGTGATTATTGAACGATTTGTTGACGAAGCAGCGACTTGTGTTGCCTCTTCATCTCTAAAGAAGAAGAAAACCCAAGTTCGATATGCGAATATTCTCGTTGAAATCTACGAACAAAGCGATAGGTTCACTATCGTAAATCGTTAATCTCGATGTAACATTGACTGTCGAATTATCTCTTGTGATCGACTAAAATATTTAAAAAAAACATTCTACAGTCGAATTCTTTCTCGAATCGATAACGTTTACATTGACATTGTCTATTCGTTGATGGACTGCATTCCGTGCTGCTACTTGCCGTCTTTGACGCTGCCGTTCTTGCTGCACTGGCGTAGATTGTTGGCGAGTCGGTGCACGACGACGACGACGTCGACGAGTGCGCGTAGTCCGACGTTGATTTCGTGCGCCACTTGTTCCTAGTCCAATGTAAGCCAGTTAGAAGGCGAAAAAATCACATTTTTACACATACTCATGCGTGCTGTTTGTCGAATCCGTGGCTGTCGAACAGCAATCGGCGCGTCATTTCTCTAAAAATAACATTCTCGCATTTTCATATCGAATTCTTAATAAATTCCAACCTCAATATCATCATTCAATGAATCATCGAAGAGTATATGTTGAATTTCTTCGAGATCACTATCATCATATAGATCTTCGTCGGCCGACATTTGATCGACTTCACACAACGGACACATCCATTCGGCTGCCTCAGGTACGCCGGGTAATTCCAAGCAGAATGTGTGATAACTAAAAACGAAAGAATAACTCATCGAATTCAAAGAAAATCAAACGGCATACCCGTTGCCACATTCGTCACAAATTAAAAGAACATCTTCTTGGTCAGTTCCGCCGCAGACTCGGCAAGATAGATCATCGTTGATCATTTCAAGAAATTCATCCTCTAACTGAACTTGCAGACGATTATCTTCGACTTCAATCTAAAAAAACGCCGTAGTTTTATCATCGGATAGACTCAAATAAGTATCAAACATACGTTTCCATACGATTTCGGACTGTTAATCGAATGTTTTTTGAAGATTTTCCGAAAAGCAATTCGGTCAATAGGACAGGAGTTGTTTTTCTTTGCAAAAAAAAAACGCCAAAGACTTTCACAATAAAATGAATTATGTTTGCATGCATACTTTAGCCCATTCGAGAATACAAGCCAAACAAAATGTATGTTCACAATTTTCCGGTATGCCGACTTCTTGTTTGACAAGATTTTCCATGCAAATCGCACATTTTTCAACAACAGTCGGAACTGGTGCAAGTGTTTCGGGAATAGTTTCTGTATTTGACATCGTTGATTCTAAATCGTTGTTTTGTTCACGATGTCGAGAACGAGTCGTCTTGTTAAAAGAAAGAATGAATGATTTGTCGTACAGACTTTAAATACTCACAACACCGATGCTGATATCCTAGAAACGATAAAATAAAATAATGTCGCAAGAGAAAAAGAACAACTTGCAAATATTTACATTATTTCTTCGGAGATATTTTCTCGGTTGATCATCGGACATCTAGATAATCAAAGCGAAATGCAATTAGAATTTCATCATCACTTGTTAATTTCTGTTCATCAATTACAAGAAATGAGTCATAATTAAAACAACAAGAAAAATTCATTGGAGATATTTTTCTTTTATTTGTTTGTTTATTTCTTCGTCTGATTTGTCATTGTTTATATGGATGATCAATCAAATCGTACTCGATAGATGTCACTTATTCACAGTCGACACAAATTATGCACATAGTTTTCAAAAGTTTTATTTTTCTATAATCTACGAGTTTTGAACAGAAAAAAAAACCAAATTCGTCTAATGTCTTTTCGTTGAAGAAATTTGTCGGTTCGATTCTTTAAGCTTGAACAGTTTTGCTCGATTCTAAATAATAAAATTTCGTCTCTTTATTTTTTTTTGTTTCAGAACTCGATTTACTTGTTGCTCGTGGTCTACGTTTGCCAGTTCGTTTGTTTGATCTCTTTGTTGTTCGTCGTGCTGTGGCCTTACCTCGTGTTGCTTTGCCTCTACGAGATGATTTTCCAGCACGTCGAGCTCGTTTAGCCATGGTTATTGTTTTCAATTAACAAAAAGATAAAATTACAACTGAATTTATTGATAAGAGAAATCAGAAATAAGTGATGAAGTAGATCAGCGCGCAAAACGTTTATTGAAATCAAACAGAAAGTGCGCGTTCGATTTAGGCGCGACTTAATAATAATAATAAAAAAAAAAGAAGCGCGCTCGAATTATCTGTGAATTTTTATTTTTCAAACATAAAAATCATTCGTCATCAGAGATTATTCGGAAAGATTCGTGCAGTTAAATGATTAAAAATAAAATAACTGATTGTATGAGAAACAAATAGTAAATAGAGTGAAACATAAATAATTATATAACCAAATGTACTGAAACGTACATTTAAGAGGAATCGACTTATAAATATAATAAAATTCGGAATATTACATAGGAGAAATATGCCCGATGTGATTAAAACACAAACAGTTATCTTTAAATCAGCATTGTCTTGTCGTTCGAGTTCGATAAGTCGATTGATATCGACTGGATTCGGTTCGATTGTTACGACTGTTGAATCTTGAGTTTCCCAATCATCTTCAAATGAGAGAACAAACAAAAAGAATTTATTTAACTATCAAAAATTCTTGCAAACCAGTATGATTCATCAATTCTAATCGATCACTATCATGTCCAATCACTCCATCTCCGCTGACAAGCATTGTCTGACTATTTAATTGTACTTGTTGTTGTTGTTGTTGCTGTTGTTTTAATTTCGATCGTTTGACTCGATCACAACAAATACTAACTAGTAAATTAATCGATGCTATGAAAATTATTGTCCATGTTATTAATGTATACACAAATGAATAGTAAATATCGAAATCATAATCACCGATAGAGAAATAAATTTTATGACAAATACCATCACTATGTCTTAAACGTACAATATGATGGATATTAACTAGAAGCATGAGTCCAACAGCTATTGAACATACAGTCAACGAAAATCGTTCTCGTATTCGATAATTACATACGATACGAGCCATTCGATCGATACATAGTAAAGCTAACATATTCGAGATTAAATCATCGGAAAAATAATGAATATAAGTTAATGTTATACAACTAAAATAACTTCTATGAATTAAATCCCAACCACATGTAAGAAAGAAGATTAAAGGCGTCGATATAACAGCATAGAGTGTATCGAATACGGCTTTAAAAATAATGTACCATTTCGCTGATGATTGATTGTAATAGGGTTGAGTCAGAAATAGTTTAATCAATAGATAGTTCGTCAATGGACAGAGAATAAATATAACGATACAAAATACACGTAATATCCATTTAGAAAATGTGATGAGAAATGATTGTGAAGTTGGTGTTGATTCCGTATTGAACGAATGAAAATCATCGTCAGTACTTGTTAAATTATCGAGAACTGTTTCGAGCCAAGAAGATGTCGATGTCGTCATTTGAAAAGAATTGTTGTGTTTGTTTTACGTTGATGATTTCAGCGTTTAAATTTCGATGATAACAAATTCGATTTAGATCAAATGACTTCAAAACGAACGGTAGAGAAGAAAAAGATAAATCTAATGAAACGTAATCTGATCTGTGATATCAGATTGTCGATTTTTATTTTTAAATAGAATTGTTTGATTTAATATTATACAAGATTACAATTCACCGGGACAAAAGACACATAAGAGAGAGAGAGAAAAAAAAGAAAACGAAAGCAATAGCAAATAATAAACAGAAAAAAAATCGAGATTATAAACTAAATGATGGATAATTAATAGGAAAGTAGAGTTCTTGATCGGCTATTTCGCATTGAGAAGTCGGTGGTGGTGATGGTTGAAAATGTTCAATATGTGAATAAGTTGACGACATTGTGTATTGATTATAAAATGCTTGTTGATAACAATTTGTCATTGTATATGGCGGCGGTGGTGGTGGATGAAGAGGAGGAGGAGGAGGATGAGAATGCTGTAGTTGTTGTTGTTGTTGTTGTTGATGATGATGATTGTTTAACATTTGTGTTGGTTGAGGATAATGAGAAAGAAAATTAGATTTCTTTTTAACGATTGGTTTCTTTCGAATTGTTTCTTTTTTTGTATTTGTTGCTTCGAGATGACAGTTCGGTGGACATTCATTTTTCAACCATTGAATAAAATGTTTTTCAGCATTCGATTTCGGTTCAATATTGTTCAATACTTCGTCACTATCAGGTCCAAAACGAAATGGTCCAGCACCAATTTGTTTCATTGCTATGGATTTCGGCGTGTAACCATCTTCATTCGCAATTTGACTTTTTGCACCACGACAAATTAAAACTTCCCAAGTAGCAAACGATAGATTATATGCAGCTTTGAAAAGTGGAGTTTCGAGATGTTCATCTTGAGCTTCGATATTGGCTCCATGTTTAATCAACAATAAAGCACCTTCCATATTATTCTCAATCGCTGCATAGTGCAGAGCAGTTCGACCAATTCGTGTTTCATTTCCGCCAACTGACGCATCGCAACGATCAGTTGCATCGATATCTGCACCAGCGATTAGCAAACATTCGACAATATCATTGTAATGTGCTCGTATAGCTTTTCTCAATGGATTATCGCCCGGGAGTTCATCACTATCTTTCTCACATGTGTATGTACTTGCATTGATATCTAATTTGAGAATATTTTGATTTGTTAATAAAAATTGAACGATATCAAATGCTTTGGCAGCCACGGCACGTAAGAGTGGCGTTGCACCATAAAGATCTCTGGCATTTGGATCACAACCATTTGATATCAAAACTCGTACTGCTGCTAAACGTCGTCGACGACAAGCTAAATGCAATAATGTTTCTTGATTCGCACCTAAACGACCGTGCATATCCGAGCCACGATTGATATAAAAATTCAAGCTTGCTTCTTCATCAGCTTCATATTTGCCAAATGGATCTCGTCCTGAAATGGCCAATTCGAGAACGTTAATATTTCCATCAGGTCCACCTGGTATATTCAACGTATTCGTTGGCAAAATTTCACAATCAGGCGAAAGTGATTGATGATCGAATTTCTGTCGTTTATTATTCGGTAGATCGTAGTTGATATTTTTCGTTTTCATTCCATGACTATTGTTGTTATTCCACGTTGTTTCACGTTTATTTTCATCGATGAAAATCGACGGCCACCAGACAGGCGCTTTGATAACGCGTTTCGGTCGATAGATTAATCCGTAGCCAACAAGTGCCGTAAGAATTAAGAAACAAGGAAGAATCGTTGCGAGATAAATGTATTTCGATTTATCTTTGACTTGTTGAATTTGATCGGGCAGAATATTAATATCTGATATGGGCATTTGAAGACGTTGAGCTAATTCACCATTTTGTTGTAATGCACCGAGATAATCGACAGATTGACGAACTGAATCGAATTGACATGTCGATGAATTCGTTGCATTACATGTTTTCAAAATTGTTATATAAACTTTAATTCCAATTGGTTTACTTTTGTCATTTCCATCTTTATACCAAGGTAGAACTAATTCGCTACCATCTTTATTCAATGAAATTTTGACAGGACTATTTAAAATCGAACTGAATCGTTCTATGAATGCATCCTTCCGTTTGTCAAATGTTTGCTTGTCAATTTCTAATTGTAAAATAATCGTTCCCAATAAACCATCGGTTTGTGTCGGTAGACAATCGTCTCGATCGTATTCACAACCGATACGATTACATTCGTGATCGCAAATGCCATTTAAAACTCTCGATTGACAATAACTGACATTGCAAGTTGTTAATTGTCGATCGCAATCGAAACCATCCAATAGACATTCTTTGATATTACATTTCTCATCACATTGACCATTACGAAATAATCGCCAACAATCAGAAATCGGACATAAATCCCATGGATCACGTTTTAATGTGCATTCGTAATTATCGAATTGACAAGGAGCAAAATTACATTCGTGATCGCATTGATTATTGTTTCGTTTCGATGAACAATTATTAATCGAACATGTATCGAATGTAACTTGATTGGGACGAGTATTAACAACGAGAATTTCGCAATTATTTCCATAGAAATTCGCTGGACATTGACAAACTGAAATGCCATTGGATTTTTTCATGCAAATACCTCCGTTTAAACATGATGAATCGGTGCATTGATTATTTTGACAAGTCTTATCCGAGACTGATGGTGGACAAGTGCAAATATACGAACCGGGTGTATTATAACAAGTTCCTTGATTTGCACATGGATTCGTGAGACATTCATCGATATCATCCGAACAAAAATCTCCCGTCCAGCCCGGAAAACACGAGCATTTTCCATCAGTATTGCACGTTCCATAGATGCATTGATTTGTATTCGAACAAGTTTTCGTTAAGATTTTTGATTTATCACAAATTTCATTTGTTGGACACATACAACGATAACCATTGGGCAAATTTTCACATGTCGCATTGAATAAACATGGCGATGATGAACAGAAATTCTTCATATGTATTTGACATGTTCGACCCGAATAATTTTCCCGACAAAGACAACGAAAGTTTTTGTTCACTGTCGGTACGCATGTTCCCGAATTTTCGCATGGATTTATTTGACATGGATCAATAGGAATTTGACAGAATCGACCTTCATAACCTGAAGATAACAAAATTCAAAACAATCGTATTATCAAAGAGACGAAACAACAAACAGGATATCGCAATAGTTTGATAGAAAAAGAATATGTCAACGATAAAAGACGCTCGATGGGAATAAACGGTGAGATTACGATCTCATCACAGACATGTGCATCTTCTTTCATCTTCCGCGACGTTAGCCTCCTTGAAACATCGATGACACGCACGTTTGCCGCTAGTCAAAAACAATAATCATAATGCTCTTTTCGTTTTGTTTTCGTCTGTTTGCAAGATATTGATCGTGATCGAGATAATCATGGGAAAAACCGAAATGAATTTCATTTCAGGTGTTAATGGAACGCGTGCCTATTTGTTCCACTCAATAAACAAAAAAAATCAATTCTCAAATATCTCCTGAATTAGTTGTTTCATATTCTATTTGAACACGCGTTAAGAGAGTATACTCATTGATTTCAAGTATAACAACATATGTACATATTCGACTCTCTTTTTATATATTTCAATTCAATAGAGAATTGCAAATCACTTATTCAATTGTCTATGTGTATGAGAAAAACAACAACGTTTTGTCAAGTGTAATGAAACCTTAACATAAATGAACATTCTATTGTCAAGATGTGAATTGACGACATCCGGATGTGCATGCACATCTTATTGATTTTCTTTGCTTACCTTCTCGACATGAACAAATGAATTCGCCAAGACCATCAATGCATAAACCTCCATGAAGACACGGTGAACTTGAACATTCATCAATATTAATTTGACAACGATCGCCAGTAAATGCCGTTGTACATAGACAGGATTCACGTTTATCTTCGGAATTAATTATACATGTGCCATTATTTAAACATTTATTTTGACAAAGATTTGAAATATGAAAACAATGAATAAAAGCTAGATAAGAAAGAAAAAGGCGAAAATTTCAACTGAATTAATTCTAGTCGAGACAAGAATAACTTACGAAATAATGTTAATGTGGCTAAAAGTATTAGCCACGTGATGATAATTGTCATTGATGTGTTTTTATTTTGTTTCTCTAAACAGCAGACGTTATGGAGAAATGAAAATGAGACTAATTTTGAACAAATTTCAATTTATATACATGCATATATAGAAATGACGCGTCTGTTTCTCTTCTTTCTCTCTCTCTCATCGATTATTGGTTGACCATATGAAATTAGTCGATATGTCGTCGCTCCTCTATATCGATTTCTTCTTTTCCTTATAGATTGTCGTCGTGTGAGAAAAAAAAGGGGAGAAGAAAACGAAAAACGAATGTGATGATGATCATTTCAACGATAAATAATCGAACCAAAATGGAATGTCCATAAAAGCAGTTCGAAAACAAAAAAAGAGACAATAACATATTCAACCGTATCGATCGGTGACTCAATCGAACGATCGATCTGCCCAAGGCTTGAATTCATTCGATCATTTTCATTCGCTTGAAAGACAAACTAATTGATCCATATGAATAAGCATAACAAAAGCTATTAGATTTATGTCTTTTTCCAATACATATATCTTTCAATTGGTTATGCAGGTTTAGAGCGGAAATGTTGTGTTGTTTTTGACAATATTTTCAAATCGGCTCTTTGATTTGTTCAAGCAGAACCAAAAGATTATTGAGCATACGATCGAGACGACAGACGAAAAAGAAGAATCAATTGTCTGCTAATCAAAGAGGTGAGAAAGATCACAGGAAACATCGAATGTCTCGTTCTGTTTTCGATTTATTTGAACACAAAATAACAACAACAACAACAACAGCGTAACACCTTGTATGTCTATGTGTATTGTTCTTATTAAATGAATGAACTGTCGAGTAGAATATTATAATGAATAGCAAATGACTCTCCACGTGTTAAACTTCAATAAATCTTAATGAATGATCCCGATAGCGACAAAATTCGACATGGTCACATAGTCATAAGACGATAAAAATTTATGATACGCTCCTCCTTTTTCTTCATCAACTTGTTGTGTTTTCAATAAACAGCTCAATTTGTTTTTCCTATTGATAAAACAGTTTTTTAGTCGATTTCGTATGCATCAGTTAGCACAATGATATGAAAAATCTGTCCATACGTAACTAATCGACATAAAAATATGCGCGTATTTTATTTTCTTGTTCAATATCTTCACTTGTCATCACATTTTTTGTTTTTTTAATGAATAAACTTAAGCTAGATAACAATCGAAAATGATGACTTTTCTCAAAATGAATTCATGATAATGGATGAATACGAACGGATTAGAGATAAGACGTTGATTTTATCGAGCACTCTTCATGCATTTTGTGAGACCTCTTATCGTCAACTAAAATAGGTGATTCACTTGTTTTTTCTCGACCTTGAAAAAAAAAACACGACAACGTGTTTTTACTTTTGCAACTGGTGAAATAACAAATTTTGGGTTGACTGTTGTGTTTTTTTCTTCTTCTCTCTTTCATATTATTACACCACTAACAATGCCAAATAAATATCCGTCAGAATTCATCGAGAAATATCCTCGAAAATTAGCTTTTCTTATCGATTGTTGTATTGGTTTGCGAGGTTTTGCGTTGAATTCGCAAACAATCGATAGTTTTCCATCGAACAGCGATATTTTCTTATTCTATCCGAATAATGAGCCCGGTATGATTCGTCGTTTAAAACGTATTGAATTGAAACATAATGGCGTTTTCATGTTTCCAACGTCAGAATATGGCAGTGCTCATAATTTATCGTTTGTTCTCGGTCAAATTCAAAGTAACTATAATGATTTTATTATTGTCGCCAATTATCATTCGGCTTACGTCGATTTATGCGAACAAATGATACAAAATCATGAACAATTACGAAATCATATTCAAATACGTTCATTTGGACGTTTCAATGAATTCGAAAAATTCATTAAAGAAATGGCACGTTTACAAAACGAAGATGAAACAAAGAAATTGAAAGAAAATCATAAGGCAACACTAAATTTTTCACGTAAACATTTATTTCATGCGTGTCCATTCGAATCACGACAAGATTCATCGTATTTATATCGTTTCGGCGAGTTACTTCAACATTTAGATGCTGAACATTCGAGTCTTCACTATGAATATTGTGCAGAATGTCAACAATTTCTTGCCGATCGAACATCACAAGAAAATGCCGAAGCATTTGAACAGCATGTCAATGACAAACATTTGAAAACCAATGATTATCGTTTAGTTATTCGATCGAAAGAAGCAAAAAACTAAAACTTTGATTATCTTGTTCGTTTTTTCTCTTTTCATTGTCAAGTAAAATAGAACACATTTATTTTAATTGATAAATAAAGAAAAACAAACAAGCAAGCAACATTCAATTAAACTTTACTGTCAACTTGTGCGAGCGTAGCTTTGCCAGCTACTCGATGTATACACGCACTTTTTCCTCGTACAGCTAGAACGACATACGACCATAGTTGAACAAGACTCAATGCAATTAGTGTCAATGGTGTTAATAGCCAATGAAGGACATTTCGAAGAAAGAATATATCTTCTTTGACATCGATTGTATATCGACACCAGATAGCATCGAGAATAAATAGAACACCGTAGAGAATTTGAGGAAGAACCGCTCCGAAAAGAATTAAGAAATAATAAGGTGAGATCACGTTTGGCAACCAACTTATGGTTAAATTCGGACAAATTAACGGATAGAAAGCAGCAGCAGCATTGAACAAACTTCCACTACAGAGAATAACACCGTAGTAAAGAAAATAACCAATGGCAAATATGATTGAAGCTAGAATTGGTAAACTCGGTACTTTTACCATGAAATAATGAAAATTATCCGCAGTACCTAAATAACAAAAAATTGGATAAGACAAAGATTTTTCTAATATTCGAAATGAATTTACCAAGACCCCATCGTCGTACTTGAATATACCATTCATGAACATCTGAAAACCATGTATCACCTGACGTTGGTCCCGAGCGTACAGGAACAGGTAATAATCGAATATGCATTCGTTTTTGTGTGCCAATCATCATTGTTAATAAATATCCGACATCGTCCATGAATATTTGCGGATGCCAATAACCTCCTCGAACGGCTAATGTTAATGAAAATGAAAAGCATGACATTGGATTAACATTATAAGGAATAAGTAGACCCATAGTCATTAATGTTCGTAGAAGACCTGTGATACGAACTGGAAATGAATTTTGATCTAAATTCCAATTGTAGAAAAGTGGCGCTTGCCAAATCGTTCGATGAACAGCTGGATCTTTGTCTTTAACTCGTCGTAAATAATCAGCGGTCAAAGCTTCGAAATATTTCGGATGAAACAATGTATCAGCATCGCATGTTGTTACCATAACATGTTCAACTGTTTTTCGTCGTTCTTCATCACTCATCACATATTGAACAGCTTCTCGTAGGCCCCAATTAGCATTGGCTGCTTTCGAAGCAACTTCATTTTCTAAGCCAAATGGATGAACTGGAAAGAGTAATGAGAAAAATTTGCCTTCATAACGTTCTCGAATCAATGCTGTTCGTTCTTCTCGATCGGGTGTTCGCGATTCCCAAGCAATAACTAAGAGAATACGTTTAGCTTCAGTTTGTTCAGCGAGAGAATCAACTGTTCGACAAACAACGCCCATATCATCTTTGTAAATTGTTAAAATTAATAAATGTATCAATGGTGTTTCGACAGGATACGTTGCTTTATGATCTGTAATCATTCCTGTTTTTAATCGAATCAATGTTGATATAGTAAATATTAATGCAAGAAACCAAACAAGATTTAACCAGATTAATACTCCAAGAATTACATAATATGATATTAGACATGATTGAGATGCAAATGGTAACCAAACTGGTAGAGTTAGAAAAACAAGAATAACAAATAACCAAAGTAAATTCCAACGTAATAACGAAAAATTAATCGGTTTTAAACGTTTGAAACGTTTAGCATGCCGAAGAACGACTGAACTTGTTAACTCACCATCATTCGATGGTAACGATGAAATGGATGCTGTACGAGGTACTTCTGACATCATTTTCAAATAACAAATGTCCTTATCGTATATTTAACCGAAAACAACATATTCTCGGTTTATATGTGCGTCCTTTTTTACGCCCTATCATCGTGACAAAAGGTTTCTTTAATTATCAACTAAAAATACTTTGAAATATCTTTGATTTGCAAATGTCATTTTCGTTAAAAAAGTACAAATTTTTTATGTTTTTCGACTGGATATTTTTGTAAATTTCACCAATTAATATTCATTATCATGTTTGTCTGCGAATAATTTAACATATTGTTTTTTTGTCGAGTATTCATTTTGAAACATCATAGGTATGATAAGACAATACACATATCAGCAAATACAAACAGAAAACAAAAAAGATATTCCTTAGATTCGTAAAAGAATCTTTTTTTGCAGCTGATGTATGAAAAAGATCATTTGTATTCAAACACTTTGCGAATGTTTACCAATGGATCAGTATTTATTTGCGCATTACATTCAATGATACTCAATAATATTGCTATCTGTCAATTTGAAAGAAAGGATTTCAATAATGTTTTATCAATGTTACAATATTTTTCAATTACCAAGTCTAAGAATCACTTTCAAAAGCTATTATATAGGTTCATGTCTTATTTTATTATTCTATTTATTAAATCTAACAAATATTAATTATCATATCCATGTTAATATAAAACAAAACAAGAAAAAAAAACAACGAAAGGCGAATCTAGAATGATATGTTTAGAATACAAAATAAGTTTAATCAATCGATGAAATGATTGAATATATAGATTGTAAGCATGCTGTCATTGACGATATCTCTAATTTAACACAATGATTCATGACATGTTTGTGCTAAATCTATGGAAATAAAAAAGAAAAGAAATTCGATAATTGAATATTTATTCCAATTTACCATGTCGAAATTTATCAAGTTGAGATGAAAGTGATGTGTTTTTCGCTAGTGACAATTGAGCATTCAGTTGAGTATTTTCCACCTAGAACAAGAGAAAAAATCGTCAAATTGAATAATCTCGTTTTTTCTTCTTCTTCTTGTCATGTACTTCTAATGCATCGAAAGCTGAGTGAAGTCGTTGAACATCCGTTTGTAATTGTCCAAGTATTTTCGATTGATTTTTCCGATTTAATAATTCTTGTTCAAGTTGAACAAGCCGAGCTTTTAACAATTCACAACGATTATGTTCTCGTTCGTATTTTGTCTTGAATAGCAAAAAAAAACGAGATACTTTCGATTTCCTAATTCAATTACCTTCCACTGCAATTCTTGATGTTCGACTTGTTTTAAACGTTGTTCTAATTGATCGATTCGTGCTTGTTTACTATTTAAAACTTGAATAAGTTCGCCTGTAACAAGATTGTGTTCATCGGATAAAATTGTTTTCTTTTCTGTCATATTCTCATTGTCATTATCACGAGTTGGAATCATATCTTTTTGAATGTAATTCTTCTCTGTTGCATACTCATCAATCTAGAAAATAGTTGTTTTCATGACTGAGTCGACGACAAAGAAGAAGAAGAACAGAAAGAAAAAGGGAAAAAAGAAGAAGAAGAAAGGCTAGGTCTGGATAAGTACTTTTCGTCTGATTCGTCGGGATGAAGATGGGTTTATTTCACAATTGGGATCGAGCGATAAACATCTTCCATTGGCAGATTTGCTTCTTGTTTGCGTTTGTTTTTCTTTGGAATATTCACGTGATAATTCACTAAGTTTTCGTCGCAAACGAATAACCGATGATTCGTTCTCCATTTTTATTCAAAACATAATGAACATCAACCAACCAAACTACCTATACACTTGTACACTTCTATGTATGCTCATACAGTGTCCTATAATATGAGAAAAGAAGAAAAAAAAAGCAAACCAACAAATGAACCAATTATTCAATCGAACTAGTGACCTCTTTCCTATCATCATCATCTTCGTAATTAGAAGACAAGACAAATGATCTGTTTGCTTTTTTCTTACTATTATTATTATTATTATCATCGTCGTCGTCGAGATTATCTATATCTACTTGAATAGAATAGCTCGAATATCTTTATTCGATTGTCATAGAAATCTAACTGATATAGTATAAGTTTAAAGGCTTCGTATAGACTACGCCAATTTGCCTTTGTGTATATGATGTCTAGCCTTGAGCATAATAATTAATCAGAGATTCTTTCTCATGTCACGCATTTTTACAAATGAAAGATTAGCAAATGAGGAAATATCAAGGTTTCAATCTCATTTTTGTTTAATTACTGATGAAAAAACGTTAAATAATTAATCAAGTAGATCTATATATATATATATATTTCTTTCGATTTAATATGCAAAAAAGCGATCGCACAGGAGAGAAAGAGAAAAGAAAAGTCGTACACATTACAAACAGAGAGAGAGAGAGAGAAAAAGTTAATCAAATATAATCGAATTTTATTCGGCGGAATATTCGTAGATCTCAGAGGGAATGTGTTCTTAAATAATATGTACGTATGTAGAGAGAAAAAAAATTACAAAAAAATAGATATATATCTCGAATCACAAAAAAATGACTTGACAAGTTCATGTGTTTGTTTGTTTTTCTAAATCATCTCATTGATAAATTTCACACTTGATACAAACATAGTCCAGTAGTAACTTTCTTCGTCAGTAAAACGTGAAGAATACAAATCTTGAACATATCTATAGAGAATTGAAAATCAGAATCTATTGAGAATACGAAATAAATAACGTACTGCATGATAGAGAGAAGATTCGGCGGATTTGCTTTGACGATGACGTAGATCAGAATTGGAATTGTATCGTCGGCACCGGCTGCTGAATTCGATGCTAAACGAATTAGATTTTGAATGATTCGAATACAACGTTGAACACAAGCGACTTTATCTCGAGGAGTCTAAGTAAAAGAAAAGCAATAAAATGATTACGTCTATGCCAATCGATTAACATACTTTGTAAGCATTAATCAATCGAAGTTCAGCTTGTGCTGATGGCCATGGACATTCTCGTTGACATAGTTTTTGTATTCGAAGTTTCTGATGATTAGGATCGAGTTGTTCGCCAAGTGTTCGAACATGTCCGCTAAAGACTCTATTCAAACAAAATAAAAATTCCAAAAAAAAAACAGGTTTTTTTTCTTCATACTGATCACGTTGAACATCGACTTGCCCATTCGGATACAATGCTGCTGTGTAAATCTTAGCCATGACCATTCGTTCAATAGATGTTTGCGACATAGCTAACTGTTCCGGTGATGCCACTATGAAGAAAAAAAACAGTAATCAATTTTTGCAATCATGCGAATAATAATAAGCATGCATACTCTTCCAATTGACATCGGATGTTATTTCCCGACAACAATCTTCGAGAAATAATTCAATTAAATGCATTTTATCTTCAGCATTTGATAAATGCGAAAATTTATCAATTAATTTTTGTAATAAATGTTCTTTATTATCCAAGAAAATCTTGACTAAATAATTGATTATGTGTTGTTTGCATAAATCTTGATCGCTGACAGAAAAAAAGAAAGAAAGAAAATAATCATCATCGAAGATTTATTCTGTCACATACCGTTGAATTCGTGTTACTAATCTTTCTTGATGATAGCTTATATTTAGAAGATTTTCATGATTTTTAACCAGATAAGCAATGTAGACCGAACGTGATCGATAATCATCGATCATCGATCGAAGAATTTCTTTACATTCATTATCTGTAAATTGTTGAATCGAACGTAGAGTTTCGTATAATTGTGCTTGCAAATCTCGATCTTGCACAGCAATAGCTTCGTATAATTGTAAACGAAGAAAAATATTCAACGGATTGGTGATAGTTTTTGATTGATCGAGTTGTTGGGAGAGTGTAAGATACTGATTGAAATTAATCGTTGAATTTAAGTGATTTATTGAATCGATATCAGCTGAAGCTAAAACGATGCGTAGTTTCTTCTTGACATCGATAAATGCTTGACAGGTGTCGAGATTTGTCGGATCGTAATAGGGCAATGCAGCATCGGCATATGTTTCAATCTAAAACATCGATCGACAACATCATTCAATGAGAGAACGGTTTGCTTACTGATTCTGCATGGTTTTCATCGATAATCGAGTTGGCTTTTGCGTTCGTATCGATTTGTGTTGTTGTTTTTGTTGAATATCGAGCGAGAATATCATCGGCAGATATAGTTTCAGTTGTTTGTTGTTCGATTTGTGTTTGATCGTCTTCAGGTATGCTACGATCACGTCGATGTGAATTACTATTATGACCAGCTAGACGACGACGTAATGCTGATATCGCACCTGTCGAACGTTTTTCCGTTGGTTTGACTGTCGTTGATGTTGATTTTATGTTTGAATTTGTGCTATTTTGTTGTACTGAGGTTTGATCGTAGGATGTTGAATCTGATGTTGAGTCAATGAAAGGAAAATGAACTGAACGAGATTCAGTCGGGGATTTTAATGGTTGAATAGGTTTGTTTGTTTCGAGAAGAATGCCACTGTCAGATATTGATGGAAGGCTTTCGAGAGAGGATTTCATTAGGAGAATATCAACTGGATCAGCTAATCTATTCGATGCAGTTGCTGTTGTTGTTGTAATATTTAGACGTTTTTGTTGTTTTGTTAATTCTTCGATTGATGAATATGAATTCGAGTCAATCGAAAATGAAGGTACTGAAAAAAAACAACATGTTTTTTGTTGTTGTTGAGAATCACATCAATGGATAATTCTACCTGACGAATCACTGATGTTAAATGCTGAAGTTGTTGTTTGATTTTGAACTAATCGAATAATATTCGAACCGTCTTCGCTATGCGTTTCACTATCACTTGCAAATGCTTCTGTACTCCAACAATCAGATTGTTGATCGATAGGTTTTGTCAACGGCTAGAAAACGAGTCAAAATGTTCGATTAACTTTGTTCTTTTTTTTTAAATACGTATTTACATTTTCAGGTAGAACAAGTTCATTCGTTCGTCGTGATTCAATTATCGGTAATTCTTCGACAATTTCATTCAATCGAGCAACAGCTTGTTCTTGTCCATCAATATCCGATACTCCAGCATTCATTGTTGACCAATTATCTGATATGGTTGAACGTGTTTCATCACCTAGAAGAATTCTTTGTATGATGTTTGTTTTCCCTTTTTTCTTAATTTTCAAACCTGCTTCACCCGTTGGTCTCGATTGTGGCAGATCGAAATGATTGAATTTCTCGGACACATCTTCTCGAAATGGTTTCTGTACGACAACAGGCAATATCGGTCCACGTTGACTCATTCCAATCAATGAATTATTCGACATATTCGTCGAAATAATTGGATTTTGTACAATATTCTCTTGTGAATGCGTATTATTTGTACTTGTTGTTCGACGATCACTACTATCGAGACTTATATGTGATGATGGTGTATCTCGACCGGATAGATTCGGTGTAGCTAAAGAAGAAAACAAAAACATCTCGTTTTCAGTTGATTCTATTCATAAGTCGGCTGTATCTACCTCGTCCACTCACTGAACCATTGTCAAATAATGCGTCAGTTTCGATTTCATTCGTTGCTTTATCAAGATCATCACATGATGATGTTACACTTAGATTTCCTGTCGATGCTGCACCTTCACTAATACCTTCTAAGCCTTCGAAATTATCACTAATATTTCCCACACTTGAATTATCATTTAAACGAAAGCGTAAACGTTTTTCTGTTGCCGATGGATCGAATTCTATATTATTATTCGATGTTTTCAATAGTTTTGTTCGTTCATTTTCTTGTAGAACCTTGTCTTCGGATAACATTCCTGGACATTCGTTTTCACTCGATTCTAAAGTGAACACAATCACTTCTTCTGGAAATTGAATATTTTCCTGACGATCAGATTTCGATGCAACAGGAGTGCCGGTTGTTCGACGATGATGTCGAGCATTTGTATCAACTTGTTGTTCGTTATTATTATTCGGTATGTACTGTGTTTTAAGACAATCTTCAAGTGGTACTAAGGCTTTTACATATGAATCTAATTGTTGTTTGAAATCATTATCAGCAATTTCATTGGCACTTCGTCGACAAAATGAAACCAATTGTCTCAATTGTTTTTGAGTTATTAATATCACACTTCTTGTTATGTTACTCATTGATATCGATGATGAACGTCCAGGTGAAAGAACATTTCGACTGAGATCGATTATATTATCCAATATCGTTGATACACAATTCTATGAATAAATAAATAAAACGATTAGTCTTAATTCATCTTCTAGTTTTTTTTTATCGTATTCTGGTGCAAAGATAATTGAGAAATACAAGGAGAAGCTATTAGACATGCTACGATATTAATTTCAAGTTAAATCTCTCATTCTCAATTTATAAAAGAATACAACATCAAATCACTCACAGAAACAGACGATTCTGACTAAAAACAAATCTTATTTTTTATAGAAGACAAACAAACGATCATTTTCGTTATTAATCACCTCTTTGAATTTACTATAAAGATCTTTAGTTTTCGATTCGATATCATTCGACATTGCTAATGTTTGTAAAATAATCGCAATCTAAAATAGATTCAATATGAAAATATTCGTCTTTTTTTTAAATTGATTTCTACTTGATTTAAATTATGTCTTGCTATTGTACTAATCGGTATCTCAGCAATAATACCATGTTTTTCAGGTTCACAAATAGCTGGTCCAATAAATAATGACATAATAATATCACAACAGAGACAACGTATTTCTCGTAAAGATAATTGACTTGATTTCGAAAGAATCGAAAACATTTGTGCAAGTAAATAGGACATTGATGTTGGAAAGAAATTCAATGAATTTCGAAGACTTTCAATGAATGTACATGTAAATGTATAGAGTTTTGTTAATATAACATGACGATATTTTTGTAATTTTTCTGCATATTCTTTCGTACCTGGTTGACCGAATCTTATTAAAAAGACAACAACAAAAAAAATGTTTCAATTGCAATCAAATGATTGATTTCTATCTACTTTTTTAAACGTTCTTGTTTAGACAAACGATTGAACGATATATCAGGATTAATATCATAAAAATACTCATCCTAAATATAAGAATTCAAATGAATTTTATTTTCTATTGATTTTAATAAATGTTACATCAAGAAGTAATTGCATAATTGGCTCATGTAATGCTGCTGTGAGAACTAGATTTTCAAACGAAAGAAGAAAAAAACAGTAAAAGATTTTTTCAATATGAAAATGAATTCGATTTACATAATTTACACGATTGTGATGCAGTTAAAAAAATATCAAAAACAATTTTAAATGAACATGACGAACGTTGAAGAATAATTCTTGGATTAGATTCATTTTGCAATTGAATTTCGATTAATGAACGTAAAAATTCTAATAAATACAATTCATCATCAATTGATAAACATTGATTATATAACGATGATATTAATATCGGTATAATAGAATTTATTATAAGATGATCATTTTTTTCTATCGATGATAAACATAGACTTAATAAAATTGGTTGTTGACGTAGATAGGTTAGTAAACGAAGATAAGGTAAATCTTGTAGATAATTAAAATACTTATGTGAATCAATAAAATGAAGATTATCGAGGATTTGTATGTATTGAAAACAAGATTTCAATTGTATGTTTTGATCGTTTCGATTCGGATAGATTAATGATGTAAGAATATATCGTTGATGAGTTGTTATCCATTGACGATGTTGAACGATTTCTGCAAGTTTTAAAAGCTAAATGAGAAAGGGAATGATTCATTCGAGAATTTCAATTGAATGAATTTGTCCTACTTGAGTATATTGTTCTCGGATATGTTTTTGTTCCGCTTGAACAAATGATCGTTCACGTTTTAATTTTCTAACTAATTCAATAAGTTCTTCACTGGAAGACATTATACATCTATGAGCCAAAAAAAATAAAGAGAAAGCTTGATATTGTGTCATTTTCTTGTCATCATCAAAAACTACATGAAGAGAGAGAAAAAAAAACAAAAAGCAATAATAGATTTGTTTCTGTTTAGTTTGCTTTCCTTGCAATACAGATTTGTGCATAGAAAGCACAAGAACATATACACACAAAATATAAGAAATACAATATACAGATAAACATATGTTGAATTTCCTGGATATGAATGAAAAGAAGAAAGAAAAATAAATCACACACAGATAAATACACGAGTTATTTAGTTGCAACGTTGAGTAGTTGACTCGTGTGAAGCGGTTGAACAGAATTGAGACCTGTGAAAATCGTTCGAGGCTCGCAAAACGGACCGACACGATTTTGAATAGATATAGCTCGAACAGCGAATGCGTAGTGACTATTCGATTGAAATTCTTTCAAAGTAACTGCCATTGGTAAACGCATGGATTTCACAGTTCCAATCTGAAATCAAACTCAGTCGGTCAATCGATTTTTTGTTTGACATTTTTAAATTACTTTTTTCCAATCGGATGAAGTTGCCGCTGCACTTTGTTTATGCGCATAGATTTCATAGTTTTTTATCGATTCCATAGGTGTCAAATGTAGATTCCATGTAAGACGAACAGTTGCATTCTCTTGAGTTATACTTAATTGTGGACGAGCGATTGAATGATCGCATGGAATATGTTCGGGCAATGGACGAAGAGAAATAAACTGAATAAAACGAAAATTATGAAAGAGGAGCGTGTGCGTGTATTTACTTGAGTACTCGGAGCGGAATTATTGGGACGAATGGATCGATTGATTTGACCTTCAGAGAGAGAGAGAGAGAGAGAGAACAAAAAGAAATATAATGATCGAATGAGATTTGATATGATGAAACATACGAATTCGAGTTGCCGTTGGAAGTGTTGACGATGGAAGCGAAATAGGAGCTTGAGGTGGAGGAGCAAGAACAGCTGAAGATGCATTCTATAGATAAGAAAAGTCAATTACTCAACACAATTTCGAAAATAAAAACGTATCGAATCTACTTGTCTCGTTGGTGTTGATATCTGACTAGTACGAGTATCATCTTCGTCGTCTTCTTCAGTTAAATCAACAATTTCATGCGAATTATTTGTATTTGTTACGATGACTGCAGGCGCTGGCAGCGGTGGTGCTGGTAGTGATAGTGGCGACGAACTATTACTTGTAAAACGCGATATAAACGGTTGAAAAGCTGAAGTAGTCGGTGATTTCGTTGTGTTCGGTTTTGGTTGTTGATAAGTCGAGATTTTCTTTTGTGCTAACAACGGTGTCGTATCGGTTTGTACAGGTGAATCATATCGATCGAATTGAACGGTTTGCTGTTCTCGATCGATTTTCGTTTGATGTTGTTTCGGATGTTTATTCTGCTGATAGATTTGCATGAGTTCATCATGTTGTCGTTTCAATGTTTGAATGAGACGATTTTTATTCACGAGTTTTTCTTGTTCGAAACGTGTTTGTTTCAATGCTTGTTCAAACAGAAGATAATCATTCGTTAGCAATTGATCCGATTGATGACATTGACATGCGCATGAATGATTGTTTACTTCAGTAATATCATCATCAGATATCGAACGAGGTGTGTCTATGTCTGTCGAATTTGTATTTACATTTGTGGCTAAAAATTTCAACGAATATTTTTCTACGAGTTTGTCTTTGATTTTCTTACATTCTATACTATCAACCTGAGTATCGTTAGTTGAACTTCTTCGTATCTGAAAAAGAAATTGTTTCCGTTTTTTCTTTATAATTCTTTATTGTTTACCTGATTCGAAAATGATTGAACGATTTCGTTAATAATCTGTTTACAAATATTCGTAATAATCTCTTCGTTCGTTTCTTTTGTATCGACAATCATCTCTTCAAGTTCATTATTGGGTAAAATAAAAAATTTCTCTTCCGGTTGAGGCAAAATATCTTTTTCTAATTTAATTCTACATTCGATGGATTCGTAAAGTTTATCTTGATGAAATGCTGTCGAATTGTTGTTATTTGTCTTATTAACCAATGAAGATTTCAATGCTTTCGTAATCGTACTTTTACGAGCCGTATGCCGATAGATATCAGGCATAATACCGGCAGACATTTCTTGTCTTTTTTTTTTCTAAAATAAACAATCTATTTGTAATCAGTTTTCGAATTATTGATAAAGTGTTTGTTTTTTGTAAAAGAATATATAAAATATATCTGACAAAACCATAAGCTAAAGAAAATATCTATCTATATATGTATCTGTTCAAAATTATGAAGTAATCATTGAATTTTCAATTTGAAAGACGTCGATTAATGTTTCCCATTGTTCCATATCGAGAGATAAAATCAGTTGAGTTAACGATTGCATTTGATTGACTTTTGTTTCTGATAACGATTGATTTGTGTTGATTATTGGACCTGAAGAAAACAAAGATGATTACAGTCGAATTTCAATGTTTTATTTTGTTAATTACGTAGAACTGGTAATTGATTTTCATCTAAGAATAATTCAATTTTGCCTTCCTGGAAAAAATACAAGAGAATATTCCGTGTGGATAAATTGTTTTTTGTTTACTTTAATAAGAAATGAAACATGGAAAATATTTTCAACTGAACGAGAGAAAAGTTTCGGATGAATTGTAAATTGAAAAAAGCCAACTGGTTGACCTGTAAAAATAAAATCAATGAGTCGATACTTTCATTTTTGTTTTGTCGTACATTGATTTTGTTCGTAAGCATCTTCTAAACAACGATTGATTCGAACAATTTCTTTGGATGTTTGTTCACCGCTTGCTGAAAGTTTTTTAATCTAATCAAAATTTTGAAATTTATTGAGAGAGAAAATATGTTTTTTAGTTACTTCTTCGATTTGTGTACGTTGTGAAAGATCGAAAACTTCTTTGATTCGTCGTGTTCGTGGCGTTCTCAAGGACTTCTCGAGAATTTGTTGTTCGAACCAATTCGTAGGCAATCGGCCAGACCTATTTCATCAAAATGTCGAAATTCATATCATATTTTGTGTTTTTCTCTATTACATAAAGCTCATTGTTCCTGTTATTTGATGGCAATGACAAAAATCTTGATAAAAATCGCTGAAAACATTGTCACTATCCTTCGAATTCAATTTGATTATTTTAGCCTTGACAGAAAACAAAAAAAAACAGTTTGATGAAAGATTAACAGATTTTCTTTTCTAAGCTTACACATTTTCGAATTAATTTAAAAGCATGTTTAATACTCGATTTCTTTTCAATAGAAACTGTCTGAATACGTGCGTACGATGAGATCGTTTTCAATGCCACTAAATTTCAATGAATTTTCATTTTTCAAAAGAAAACGACGCCAATTGATTTCTATTACTAGCATCGAGAACACCTTCGCGTGGAGTTCGAACTAGAGAAAAAAAAAGACAGACAAATGCTGAAAAGAACTTCTCGAACGAATCGATTTTTACCATCTTTAAATAATCGATTGCAAGTATCTAATCGTTTGTTCAAATCTTCATTTGTTGGTTCAGTTAATTCCATTTTATGAACTAATCATCAGAATAAATATAATCAATTCATAGATTTATTCAACTCACCTGCTAGATCAGTAATGAGAAGACCATAGCTGACATGTGTAAACATTCGTTCATCAAGCTAAATAATCGAATGAGTTGTTAATCGAATGAATGATGAAATAGCTTACAGAACGTTGAGCAATTTGACTCATTTGGAACAGTTTATTATTAGGATTATTATTCTGAAATCAAGAAATTCGAACGATTAAATTAGTAGAATTAAGAGGAAAACAATTATTATTTTTTTAATACAAAAACAAACAAAAAAAAAGATATTCGAGTTTTAAATGTACACACAAACGCATAGTGATGGTGGACAATGAATTGTACATAATTGTAAACACCAATTTTCAATTCCAACCAGTGGTTTAAGCGATTCATTTGTCGGATAACAACGCAGAACTCTCGGATAGTCTGCGACTGATGTTATATTTGTTACCAGAAGTTGAGCAGTAGTCATGCTAGTAGTGGTAGTAACAGTTGTTGTTGTTGTTGTTGTTGTAGAAGGAGTAAAGAATATTGTTCGAGGAAAAATGACCGGATAATCGAATGGAAAATATAAGAATGTATTCGATCTTGTTGCCATTGTTGTTGATGGAATCGTACTTGTTTCAGGTGAAGTTATGCTTATATCTGCACAACTGAGAAAACAACGAACTTAGTTACCAATGAAAATAACAGTTAATTGATTAGGTTACTTGTAAAATTCTTCTTGTGAACCACAGCCAAGACATGGCAAACCTGTTTCACGGTCTTTTCCCCAATTGTTTCCCGCATGATATTTCCATTGTAACACACAACGTGTACATGACAAATTCGCTGGTAATTGAACGCTAAAATATTCAGTAATTTTGATCCAATCTGCGACAAACAACACAAATTTCTACCGTATAAATATCAAATCAGTTGCTTCAGTAACTGGATATTGTGTTCCGAAGCCTTCGATCGAGAGAAGATGTCTGTCTAAACATTCTTGCGTAACTTCGACCAAAGGATTTTCAGCTGGACACAAACGAAATTCCATAAAACCCCTATGATTCGCAGATAACTAATCGACAAACAAACAAAAATCAAATATGCAAATCAAGATCGATTTCCGTTTTACCAAAACTCTTATGTCAATCCATGTGCCTGATATATAATGTCGAACGACGATATTCGTCGCATATTTTCCACCTGCTTCATGATCTCGTAATCCATCATAAGCATCACCACAGACGCCACATTTACCATCTAAAAGTATTTCTTTGGCTTTTTCTTGTCTTATTCAATAAATTGATTTTCTTACTATTTGAATTTTGTACGCCTAATCCACCGCAATTTAATCCGACATCATCATAATTCGCAGGAATATTAAAGCCTATGGCAAAAAAAGAACAATTAAAGGAAATGAATCTTAATTGAAAATTCACCATAACGCCAGGCTGCATTTCTTGCCGGTGGTTCTTCCATTCGGCCATGCCCATTGACAATTACAATCAGGAAAATTAATCGATAAAATGTTCTAAAAACAAAATTAAATCAATATTTTCTTCATCAAAAAATAGTTCGTCGTCTTTTTTTTTCTCCTTTCTCTCTCATCATCTTCTTACCTTAACATTCTCAATTCAGACGTTACTTTACTTCCGAGAAAACAACTGCATTTAAAATCAACTAAATCCTCCGATTAATACGCAATAAGAAGAAGAAAAAGTCCTATTGATCCCGTTTTTTGTTTTCTTATCTTTCTCATTCTTAATTATATGCATTTAAACTCATCTAAGACTCTTTATTCACAATTCAAACAAAAAACGGTTTAATCTATGCAAAGCAAATGTTAAATGGTTCAGTCTCCTTTTGAAACGAAAAACAACAATACAATTCATCTTTTTTGTTTTCTTCTCGAGACTTTTTCCTTTCTTTTTTTTCAAATAATAATAAAAAAATATCTGAATGAACGTAAACCGAACAAACAAATAATATTTTATTTCTTCTTATTTCACCAATGATGCAAGTCTGTAGGTGGCAGTGAATTCGTTTCGATGTTAAATAGCGACATCATCGTTTTTTTTTGAATATATGCATATGTATATATATATAAGTTTATTTAGAAAGAGAAAAAAAGGAAAGATTTTTGTTTTTTTTGGTTGGATTAATTAGTGAGAATGTGCTGAACAATAAATGAAGTAATGCACGTATTCTGTCTAGAACAATTATATTCACACAAGACGAACGAAGAGAAAGAAAGCGTTAATAAAATTTTTTTTGTTAAGTTAACAACCAACAAACGCGTGTAAATAAGTAGAGATCATAGTACAAAAAAAAAGAAAAGAAAAAGCGAGACTAGCTCTAAAAAAATTTATTCTCAATGTGTTAAGAAGAGAGAAAAAAAATTAATGTGAAAGCGAATAAGAAAGAGAAAAAGAAAAGTGAGCAAACTATATGAGAACAAACAAGCGAAAAGACTTTGATTTTCCTTTTTTTTTAAAGTATTTTTATTATTTGTTTCTAAGTTGATGACAGATTAGAGAAGAATTCGAAATACAATATATAGGAAAAAAGAAACTTGGCTGGTGGCTTTATTGTTCTCCGTTCTCGGGAGCTGCTGGATGAGATTCCATGATTTCGTCGTTTGGTGCTGCCGATGCTTCAGGTTCATTCGATTTTTTGTTTTCAGTCTGAAAGATCGATCATTGTTTTTTTTTTCTCAACGAATATCGTGTTAAATCAAGATTTACTTTTGTTTTCGAATCGCCCGAGGCTACTTTTGACTTTGTTGTCGATGCTGGTTTAGCAGCTGAGGCCTTGAATTCGAAAGACGCCTTAGTTTTTTCAAGGTTTTCTATTTAATCAGTTACTTTAAGTGTACTGGATGTTGATTTGTTTGCTGTTGTGGTTGTTTTTGTTGTTGCAGAATTCCATTGTGGTTTAGTCGAAGAAGCCTAGAAGATAGAAATTGATATTCAAGTTCGATGTTCGATTGATTGATTAGAGAAAGAGAAACAAAGGGGAATATGCAAATGTATGTATGCGTTGGTGTACGGCTCATTATATGATTAGTAGTCGAAAGAAAGTCTACCGAACGCTCGTTTACAGAGCTTTGAATTGGTGGAAGAATCTAAATTTTTTCCTTCGAAAAAAAAGCATCGATATGATTTGTTTTGATTCTACTTGATAATTCGAAAGAACATAGGAATCATCAGTAGTAGAATGTTCTTGAAGAGGATTTAATGATTTCTAAAAGAAAACATTAGCAATAATCAGATGATTTGACGGAATAAAATGAAGACATACGCGTGGTTTATATGACCAATTCCAACAATCGACATGGGAAACTGGTTGAAACTTAACGAGAGAAAATCAGCGAGATTATTTGTCATGAAAATCTCATTTGTTGACGTACGTGTATTCGGTTTTGAGATGGACTGTCTGAATTTTCATACATCGACGACTCTTCACGAATCATGGATTGTTCAGGTGAATGAAGTAGTTTCGGTCGAATTCTCTTCGGCAATGATTTCTTCTCTTGCCGAACATCAATAGGCGAACTTGAGTCGATGACAGTGGTTTTCACTGGCTTCTGTATTACGTCTGAATGCCATGTATCGAGAGTTGATTTTGGTTCGATAAAGATCGGACTCAATGATCGATGTTCTTTGTCCGTTTGAGAGTTTGATGTCGATCGATGGCGACGAGGATTTGTGTAAAACGATGAATTCCATGATTCAAGTGTCGAATGTGCTTCGACGTCGATATTTTCTGTTCGATTTATCTCGGCAGTATTCGTTGATTTCGTTGGCTGGTATTGTTCATTCCAAGTGTCCAGTGTTGGTTTGACGTGTGAGACATCGATGAATGTTTTTGTTTTATGAATCACTGGTGCTACTTTAGTTGATTGATCATTCCATGTATCGATTTTCGATCGAGTATCAACATAAATCGGTTGATTTTTCCGTACGAGAATGTTGTCTCTCTTCCGAACGAGATTTTCGTTCGTATTCCAGCTGTTAACTTTCGATTGAGCTTGGACATGAACCGGTTTATTCACAGATTTCTATTGAAAAACAAAACAAAATATGTAGTTTAGTTAGTTTTGAATAGATATAATTACTTGAAACGAACTGGAGACTGAAGGATGTCTCGGACTTGTTCGCCAAGTGTTTACACGAGCGTGTGCAACGACATGAATCGGTTGAATCGACTTTTGTTGTCGTACAGTTGAAGTACTGGACTCTCGGATTGATTGTTGCCAAGTATCAATTTGAGAACGAGCGTTAACAAAAAACGGACGATTGAGTATTTTTTTCTAGAAAAAGAAATACGATAATTGAAAATGAAAATGAAAATGATCGAACGAACTTTTTTCTCAACTCGTCCGTCTCGAACTGTGGACCAGGTATCGATTTTACTTTGTCCAGTCGTGTGAACTGGTTTGTCAATCTAAAAATGGATTCGATAAGCAACGAAAGAAAATTAGATTAAAAATAACTAACTATTTGACGAGTAGGAACTGTTTTCGAACGAGTTTCCGATGACCATGTGTCAATTTTTGATCGAGCTTGAACATACATCGGTCGATGAACCAGTTTTCTAACTGTTGAAATTGGTTTTTCATCGTCTCGACGCCATGTATCAACACGCGAATGCGATTCAATTTGAACAGGCCGATGTATCATTGGTTTCTTTAGTAGAAGACAACGAAATTTTCATTCATAAATCCATTTTTCTATTCAACAAATTACTTTTGAGTCTTGAACAGTTTGTATAGTCGATTGCTGCCAATTATCTATTCGAGATCGTGCATTGATATGCAATGGTTTATTTAAAATCTAAAAGATGATTTATCAGTAATTAAAATAACATCAAAGTCAAGGTATTTACTTGGATTGTATGTCGTCGATGTTGATTATTGACTGTTTGCCATGTATCAACTCGAGGTTTGGCTTCAGTTTTGATTTGTGTCGGTTGTTGAGTCGATAGACTATGCTGTCGTCGAATAGGAGCATTCGACCATGTGTCGATTTTCGATCGACTAACAACATGAACTGGTTTGTTAGTAATTACAGATGGAATTGTTGATATTGAACGAGCTCTTCGTTTTTGCCACGTATCAATACGAGATTGCGCATGAATATGCAGCGGTTCGGGAAGTGATGGAACGCTTTTCGTTCGTTTTAATTGTGCAGTTTTCGATTGCCAAGAATCGATTGTTGAATGAGCATCGAAGTGCAATGATCGATGAAAAACTTTCGATTGATTCGAAGATTTTTGCATCGATGACGAATTCCAATTGTCGAGACGACTTCGACCGAGGACACGAATCGGACGATGAATCTAAATAAGAAATCGATGAAGAAATTCAACGAATTCGAATAAGATTCTACTTCTGGAGATGGACTACGTTGTCGTTGTGTAGAGATTGTTGAGCCTTTTTGCCAAGTATCAATGCGAGCTTTTGCCTGGATTTGAATTGGCCGATGAACAATTTCGACTTTCGTCGAACGTTGTAGTCGATCTGTCGTTTGCCATGTATCGACACGACTTTGACCGATAATATGAACTGGTTTATGAATCTAAATTTTAAAAAAAACATGTATAATCTTGATTTAAAAGTGAAGTTTAGTTTGTATTACTTCAGTAGCACTGTGTGCTCGACGTCGAATGCCTGTTGTTTGCCATGTATCAATTCGACTTTTAGCCTCGACTTGTACCGGACGATGCACAAGTCGTTGTTTGCTCGGACCAGACAATTTTTCGTCGGTTCGCCATGTATCAACACGACTTTGTCCGATGATATGAACAGGTTTGATCTCAGCGGCACTGTGAGCTCGTTTTCGAAATGTTCGAGTTTGCCACGTGTCAATTCGACTTCGTCCTTCGACTTGAACAGGTCGATGAATCGTTTGTTGTTTAGTAGTTCGTGACATATTTTGCGAGGTTCGCCATGTGTCAACTCGACTTCGACCTTCGACTTGAATAGGTCGATGATAGATTCGAGTTCGAGTCGATTCGCCCTCGAGAGTTGCTCCTCGCCAAGTATCAACGCGACTTTTAGCTTCGACTTGTACAGGACGATGAATAAGATAACTACGTGTCGTCGGCAGTTTTCTAGTTGTTGTTCGCCAAGTATCAACTCGACTTTGACCGATAACATGAATTGGTTTATCAATCTGAGTAAAATCAGCACTATGCGCTCGTCTTCGTGTTGGTAAAGTTTGCCACGTGTCAATTCGACTTTTAGCTTGAACTTGAATCGGTCGATGAATTAATTGTCGTTTAGTTGATTGTACAATTCCATCTGTTGTTCGCCATGTATCAACACGACTCTGTCCGATAATATGCATTGGTTTATTAATCTGAGTAAAATCAGCACTATGCGCTCGTCTTCGTGTTGGTAAAGTTTGCCATGTATCAATTCGACTTTTAGCTTGAACTTGAATCGGCCGATGGAAAATCGTTTTCTGAGAAACGGATTTCATATGCGATGGTTGTTGCCAAGTGTCAATACGACTTCGAGCGATGATATTTATTGGTTTATTGATTATCTAATACATCAATACGTTTGTTTTTCTTTTGTTAATATTCAACTTAAGTCTCTCTTACATCGGTGATACGTTGTGGTCTTCGTCGATCGAAAGACATTCGTTGCCAACTATCGATTTTACTTTTTGCATTAACTTGAATCGGTTTATGTACAACCTAGTGTCGAATATTTAGCGAGCCATTTAATTTCAATAAACAATTACTTTGACAATATCTTGTCGAATATGTGGTTGATTCTTTTGCCAAGTATCAACTCGACTTTTTGCAATAATATGCATTGGCTTATGAATAATCTAAATTCGATTCATTGATTTTCTAACAATAAAAATTAGACTATGATTTCTACTTTTTCATCAGCACTGTGCGTTCTTCTTGAGGGCATTCGTTGCCATGTATCAACTCGACTTTTTCCGGTGACTTGAATTGGTCGATGAACAATCTTTATTGAAAACGAAACTTTTAATAAATATATAATCGTTGTCTTTCTATGATTTCATACTCGTTGAACATGAGAAGTTGGACGTATCGACTGTTTTCTCCATGTATCAACTCGACTATGTCCGATAACATGCAGTGGCTTATGAATAACCTAAATTTATAGTCGACTTTCGAACCAAATTCAATGAAGAAAAACGGCAATTTTACTTCGAAAGCACTTCGAGTTCGACGCTCGGGTTGCTTTAACCAACTATCGACTTTACTTTTTCCGGTAACTTGTATCGGCCGATGGATAACCTTCAAAAATCAATGAAATATATAAATATTCGTTTCTTTTTGTTTCTCCTACTTTTGCACTTGTACTTCTCGCTTGACGCTCTAATTTCATCCATGTATCAACTCGAGCTTTGCCTTGAATTTGTATCGGTCGATTAATAATCTTTATTTTCGAAACTGATTCTACGTAAGGTTTTTTCAGCCATGTATCAATTCTCGGTTTAGCTTCGACACGTTGTATTCGACTGGGAATGTTTCTTGGGGTTGATGTTGGTATCGATCCATCGTTCCAAGTGTCGTACGGTTTAGGATGATAGAATACTTTGGGGAGTTTTAATCGTGGCCGTTTCAGTGGTGGCCGACGGTAGCCTCGATTCCAGCAATCGATTCGTGCAATGGCATATTTGATTTTTTTCCAGGCGAGTTTCTTGCGAATCATTTTATGTGAAACGATTTTGAGAATTTCTTGACGATCAATAGGAACTTCAATCGATGGCCGACGCCAGAGAATTATCGGAGGTTCTGCAGATACGGCACGAAAACGTTTGCCTTTCACTTCTTCTAAAGTCAAATGAGACGTTTTCGGACGAAATTTATCGAATGGACTAGCGATTGAATATCGTGTATCATCGACAAATTCAAGAACGGCATGAAGTGCACGATTTAATAGCATATATTCCATGTCGTATTCCGATGCCTAAAGAAAACAAAACAAAATAATGTTTCAAACAAAATTATTGAATGAATTCTACGTTTTTAAGAGATAATCGTGTTGGATCGTAAGGTAATGTTTCTTCGATAGGTTCGTATTCTTGAAATTCATTCGAAGAAAACATCGCAAACTCATGAACAGCATCGAAATCGTACGTATCTGCACGAAGATTTGTAAACGAGTGTCGTGATGGTTGATAATCGAGTAATTGTTCAGGTGGATAGTATTCATCGAATTGATTAGTTTCGTAAGTAGCTATTTGTTCTTCGAAATCGAATTCATAGGGATCGGATTCAAGTTGCTTGAGAGAGATTTTCGTTGGGTCTCGATCGAGTGTTTCTTCTGGTTGATAGAATTCCTCGATTTGATTCGAAAGATATTCAGCATAGTGTTGCTCGTATTCGAATTCTTCGAGATGAGATTCGAGTTCTTTGAGAGAGATTTTCGTTGGATCACGATCGAGTAGTTCTTCAGGTGGATGATATTCATCGAACTGGTTCGTTTCGTAGGTGGCGAATTGTTCTTCGAAATCGAATTCATAGAGATTTGGTTGAAGTTGTTTGAGAGAGAATTTCGTTGGATCTCGATGAACAGTTTGTTCAGGTGGATGGAATTCATCGATTTGGTTCGATACGAATTCAGCGTGCTGTTTTTCGTAATCAAATTCGTAGACTTCAGGAGGCAGTTGTTTCATAGAAATTTTTGTTGAATCTCGACGGACGGTTTGTTCAGGAGGATGAAACTCATCGATTTGATTCGACGAGAATTCGGCATGCTGTTTTTCATAGTCGAATTCATAAACTTCTGGAGGAAGTTGTTTCATAGAAACTTTTGTTGGATCACGATGAACTGTTTGTTCAGGTGGATGGAATTCATCGATTTGGTTCGATACGAATTCAGCGTGTTGTTTTTCGTAATCAAATTCATAGATATTAGGAGGCAGTTGTTTCATTGAGATTTTTGTTGGATCACGGTGAACTGTCTGTTCAGGTTGGTGAAATTCATCGATTTGATTTGAAAGAAATTCAGCATATTGTTTTTCATAATCAAAATCGTATGTAGTCGGCTGAATCTAGAAAGACATACGAGCGTAAAAATGTCATTTGATGAATGAGATATTAGGATTGATTTACTTGGTTCAAATTCAATTTTGTTGAAGGACGATCGAGTGTTTGTTCAGGTTGATAATATTCATCGATTTGTTGTGAAAAATATTGTGCATATTGTTTTTCATAATCGAATCTATATGTACTTGCAGGTACCTTTAAATCGAAATAGAAAATGAAATGTGGATACAATAGACAGTAGCAAATACTTGTTCGGTAGGTAATGGTTTGGATTTGTAGTCCAATGTTTGTTCTGGTCGATTGTATTCGTTGATTTGTTTAGGTAGAAATGTAGCGTATTGCTTTTTATAATCGAATTTATATGTACTTGAACTAGCCTAATTGCAAAAAAAGTGATGAAAATGTTAAAGAAAATTAGGAATTTACTGCTTCAGTTTTGTAAGGTTCGGTTTTCTTTGGTACAGTCTTGTCGAAATGTGTTTCAGTTAAATTTCGTTCTTCAGCTAGATGACAAGGAATTGGTTCTTCGTAATGTTCAACGATAATTTGCGGCGGTGGTGGTGGTGGTGGAGGAGTTGGAGTCTTTACAAAAGAATTCTAAATATCCATACGAAGAAAACATGTGTACTGACTTTAGATTTGAAGATTTTGGCTTTTTTAATGATGACGGTAGATGGTGGTGGCGGCGGCGGAGGAGGAGGAGTAATACGACGTTTATAGATAGTTGGAAATGTAATAATCTAAAAAATGAACAAAATATTATTTAACTGATCAAAAACATAGAGAATTTAACTTGCTTTTGGTGATGGTGGATCAATAACTTCATCGATAATTTGAATTGGTGGCGGTGGCGGAGGTGTTGGAGTTTTCTTTTTTTCATGTGTGACAGTAACTGTTCGGCTGGTTTGTTCGATTTCAAATGGTCTCGTAATAACTTCGACAGTTGTTTCTTCAGGTGCTTCGACATCGGTGGTAATTTGAACAACACCTTGATGTTTGGTATAAGTTCGATCGTATGTTTCAACGATTGGTTCATCTTCATGTTCAAATTTTAAGCCTTTATTATAGATTTTTAGATTACCACCGCCAGGTCGATATCCTCGATTCCATGAATCGATTTTTGAACCGACTATTTTTTTGCCTTTAATGACTTTTTTCGGTTTAACTTCTTCGTCGACTTGATACGTCGTTTCTGTATCAACGTACTTGAAAGTAAAATCAAAAAATACTAGATGAAAAAGAAATTCTATGAATGCGTTTACTTGAACTGGTTCAGTAATTTCAGTTTCAATAATCTCGGCTGGTTGTGGTTCAACAACAGTTTCATAATATTCAACGAAACGTTCACGTTGTGGTTTCGATATTTCGCTATTTTGAATTTCAACTTCTTCAAACGAAACTTGCGGTCGTCGTCTTTGTTCAATAATCTCCTCCGTAACGATTTGCTAAAGGCAAAAACATGAAAAAGATGATTGAGCATAGTTCGAATTCGGCTTACTCTCGTTGGTTTCTTCTGTTCAATAACCACTTCTTGTTCTGCTACTCGAGGTCGAGGTCGTCGTCGTACCGTACGAATCGTTTCCGTAATTTCTGTTTGCGTCAAAGGCGCAGCAGGCGGAGGTGGAATAACAACCGGAGGAGGAGGAGGAGGAGGAGGAGGTGGTGCTGGTGCTTCATGATGATGATGATGTTCCTGAACGATTACAGGTTGTGGTTGAGGAATAACTTGTGCTTGAACAATTGGTTGTGCTCGAACGACTACTGCTCTTGGTGCTGGTATGTGTTGTTGACCATAGACGACAACAGGTGCCGGCGGAGGAATGCCAACAATTGGAACAACGGATGGTGTTGCTAGTTGTACAGGCGCTGCCCAAATCTATGCGAGGAAAAACAAATGAATAAAATCATTTGAAAATTGAAAACGAAAATCTCTTGAGGGTCAATTATTTTCGATCGTAACTCAATGTATTCTCAGAAATGAGCTCACACCTGTTGTGTTTTATCATAGCGATCGATTTCGTTCTCAGTTGCCAAACGTACAGTTCCATCAGGATTTTCCATATAAAACTACAAGCATATAGATGAACACTCATGAAATCTAACTAAGTGACTTACAACTCCGCCTGTCTGTTGAGCTAACCGTCTAAGTGATGATTCCGATGGAATCTGCAGTCAAATAACAGTCGAATAAGCGAAAACTTATTTTCCCTACCGGTGGTTTTTGTTCGTGAATAACACTTGCACGTTGATGTTCAACTGGAACAACACGTTTGGTCAGTACGTGTCTTTTATTTGAATAAGATAATTCATCATTATTTTCATAATGTCGTTTTTCTAGAACTGATATATGTGAACGTGGAGTTTCATCTCGATCGATTGCATAAAATCCTGAATTATTTTCATATTGTGAAGTCGACGATATCGATGGCGATTGTGTACGATGAAGTATGAGTCGATTCGATGCTCCACTTACGAGATATTCGGGCAGATCATTTAAATGAACACGACGATGGAGTAATCGAGAATCTCTCGGTGACTATAAAAATTGAATAGATTGTAAATCAAAGAAATTGAAAACGAGAATTTTCGTGCAAACGTACCTCAACATCATCGTCAATTGTTTGTGTATAATGTAAAGCATGATTTGTTTCATTTGGGCTTAATAATGGCAATGGTTTAGCAGAAATAATATGATGTATGTGTCGATAGTCACCAGTTGCCATTATTGTGTATATGTGTGAGAAATTAATAAGTTGTTTTCAAATAAAAAACTTATGAAAAGAGAGAATAATCGTACGAATCGAAAAAAAACATACCAAATGTTGCTGATAGCAACATATTTAGACCACCTAGGGAGTGATTAAAAACTTCGAAGGACATTTACGAGAGAGAAATGATTTATAATGAGCCGTACATACGCAGGGAAAAGAAGAAAGGAAAGAAGGAAAAATAAACTTTTCGTTTAAAATAAAAGCATCTTAGTTTGACTATGATTCGTATTTCATATGTAATTATCTCACCGTTGCGCCTGATGCAGCATGATCACGTCCTGGACGTGCTACAGCATCAGTTGTTGCTGGACGATTACCACTTGTTGAACGATTTGAAGTAACTGTTGTCGATGTCCCACTAGCTGTTGCTGGTCGTGCAGCTAGAGAACGTAATTCTATTAGAAATTTAGTTGAATTAGATTCTTACTTGTTGCACGAGTATGCGATGGTGGACGTTCTTTTGCAGCAGCCGTTTTGCTAGCAGCAGTAGCTGCAGCAGCGGCACGTGATGCAGCTGTTGAAGCTGTTAAATGAGACGAAACACCAATGGTACTAGCAGTTGATTTTGTTGGTGGTTTTGCTGAAGTTGTTGGTCGAGTGGCAGGTTTTGAAGCAGCAGCACCTTCTGGAGCTGTTGAAAGCGTAGTTGTATGTTGATTGGCAGCATCAGACGATTTATGAATTGTTGATGGACGAGTTGGTTTCGAAACTGTTGGCTTAACTGTTGATCGAGATGATGCTGTTGTTGTTGTTGTTGTTGTTGGTTTTGGTTTAGTTGCTGCTGATGTTGTTGATGGAGTAGGTGCAGATTTAGCTGCAGTATCACGCTTTACAAAGAAAATGAAATGTTTTCAAAGAGAAATAGTAAGAAGATTTCGATAGTCCTACTGTAGGTTTTGGAACAGTTGATGAATCATGTGATGGAGAAGCAGGTGTTACCTTGGGTTTATGTGTAGTTAATGTACTTGCTGTTGAAGCTGATTGAGGTTTACGAATTGTTGTTGCTGGTTTAGGTTCAACGATTTTCGAAGCTCCAGCTGTGGCTGGTTTATGTTCTGTAGTTTTTGAAGCTGCACTTGTTGCTGGTTTGTGTTCTGTACTTTTAGCGGCTGCACTTGTAGCAGACGATGGTTTGCTTTTTGGTGCAAGACTTGAACGTGTAGCGCTTGCGGCAGCTGTTGGTTTCTTAGCTGCTGAAGCAGCTGGTGAAGCTTTGGATGAAGCTGCAGTTTTTGGAGTAGTTGGTGTTTTGACAGGAGCAACTGAAACAACCGATTGTTCAACAATTTCAGATTGTTGTGGTGCAGGTTCTGCTGATTGTTGTTGAGATGAAACTTCTGATGCTGGTGATTGAGGTTCAGGTTGAATATCTGGAAATGATGGTGGTGGTTGTCGACCAGGTGTAGTTGCTGGTGATGGTGAAGTAACAAGATCGATTTTAGCTGCTAATTCATTTGCAGCATTGTCAACATCTTCACAAGCTTCATCGAGTAAACGTTTTTCATCTTCTTCATTAGCTGGTTGTTCATTTTCGTTTACTTGAGATGATGAAAGAGCATGTTCTTGATCATCACCACGAGATTTATCTTCTTCATTCGTAGGTTCTTGTTGTTGTTCTACTTGTTCCTCCACAGGTGATTTAAGATTTTCTTCATCATGTTGCTGTTGTTGTTCAATTTCAGCTGACGAAGGAATGATCTCAAATTGCTCTTCATGAGGTGATGAAATCTCTGCTGATTGTTCCTTCGCAGGCGATGGAATAAATTCAGTTGGTTGTTGTTGTTCTTCCACTGGTGACTGAACTTCATCTTGTTTTTGCTCAATAGTAGGTGAAACGAGATTGTTATCTACTTGTTCATGAACTGGTGATGTAAGATTTGAAGGTTGTTTTTCTTCAACAGTAGGTGAAATGAGATTATCACCTGCTTGTTCATGAACAGGTGATGCAAGATTCGAAGACTGCTTTTCCTCAATAGTAGGTGATGCAAGATCTGATGGTTGTTTTTCTTCAACAGTAGGCGATGCAAGATCTGAT
>Ga0209915_1000624_pt1 | contig 71200 bp, 77 predicted proteins | sample ThiBiot_750_plan_FD_183952 | JGI IMG/M metagenome (GOLD analysis project Ga0209915, IMG submission 183952) | Wastewater bioreactor microbial communities from Cape Town, South Africa - Thiocy_cont_750_plan (SPAdes) | ecosystem: Engineered > Bioreactor > Thiocyanate-remediating > Anaerobic-Aerobic... | reverse complement strand
GTGATTACAATCTTCATCACTGAGCCGATCGTCCATTTTCGACGGCATCGGTTTAACAGGCGCGTTGACCGCTGGTTTAGTTGGATTCGTTACTTTTTGTGTCATTGGTTTCGTTGGCGCGGTTGGAGCTGGTTTAGGAGCTTTTTTCTCGGGTTGAGATTCGGGAGGATTGACACGAGCTGCGGTGGTTTTTATCGGTGGATTTGAAGGCCGATTTTCCATGCTGAAAATTCAACTTTTCGATTCGTTGGAAATCAGAAACGTTTTCTCTCTTACCGAACGTTTTTCACTCGAACATTGGCTGACAAACGTTCGATGACGATTTTACCCGTTTGAGGATCGATGATCATTAGACATTCTTTCGGTTGATAAGATTTTGTGCTTCCCGAGAATTTCGTTGATGAACCCTTTTGAAATTAAAACAAAACATTCAATTGAAACAGAAAAACAAGCAAATCTAACTTCAGCATTTGGCAAAGTTATCGAAACATCTTGCATAGAACCGACAGTTAACTCGCCTTGATCAGATTTAACAACTGACGCCGGTTTGAAATCATCTTTTAACACAAAAAAAAATCGAACTTTATTTCAAAAAGAAACGCGATTTGAGCAATTACATTTGATTGTATGATAAGAATATTTCGATGAATTTCCGTCATTCCATGTGTCACCGAAATCTACTTCATAAGTTTTTCCTTCTTCGACATATTCAAGCAAAGGATTAGTGTTTGATGCCGATGCCATTCAATTTTGAATCTTCAAGAGAAAGAAATGAAAGCATCGTTTTGATTTATTCAGCTGATTGGTCGAGAAAGAGAACAATAGAAAAAAGTTGATTGATCCTCTAAAAAAGACATTGGGATTGGTTGCTAACGATCATTGCGTTGTTGTTTCATCGGATAAACTCTCTTTTTTCTTCTTATTTTATCAAATAAATAAAAAAAGACACAAATGTCGATTTTAAATGAAAATAATTCATCAATTTCAACGAATAATTTCCTTCGTGATTGTATTGATTTAGCTATCGATGGTTTTCTATTTCGTGGAATAAAACCATCGGATCACTATTATCGTTTTTCTCAATCGTTTCCTAAAGCTTTTCAACTTTTATCCACCTATTCGAATTTAAATAATTCCTCGGTGTTAACAACGCCCAAACATTCTCATCATGCTCATTCATTAAAACATCAACGAACAACAACAACAACAACTAATGTTCCACCATTGGATTTATCATCACTAAATTCGAATATTCTACTCGAACAACAACCTGTTTCAACGATAATGACAACGAATTCAACAGGAATAACAATCAAAACCAAAAAACCAGTCTACAGTCCAAAAGATGTAAAATCATAAACTCAGAATTTCATTCTAAATCGATTCATTTTTCTTCTTTCAGTCGTTATCATCTTCAACAACAACCGATCGTCGATCAAGTGGCGGTAGTGGTCGTCGACCCGGCTCTTCATCCAACAAAACTCCACTAGTAACCTCAAACACCCCGAATACTCCACTATCTTCAACCGAACAATCTCCATCGACAAAACGGAATCTCGTCGGTCCAAGTCCGTCGGCAGACGCGTGGAATTCTCCTCAACAACTCAGTTCTCTTGAAATCGAAGCTCGAGAGATTCAAGAACGTATGACCAAACATCGTTTGAAACATGGACGACCCAATGACTTCTCTCTAATGACACAAAAGCAGATTTACGATGAAAAATGTGATATGCAACAAGAATTACTCAGATTCGAAAGCAAATATTCAAAACCAACGACCAGCGAACAGAAACGTATTATGAAACCTTTGTACGATTATTACAGACAACTAAAACGTCTCGTCGAAAAACAACAGCAAACATAAATGTGTATTTACCTTTTCTTTTTTTTGTAAATTGTGTGTTCTTTTCTTTCTGTACGAGATAAAAAAACAACAACAGGATTGACTCATTATTGCGAAAGAATGATTTTCTTTTGACGGGACTCAGTTGTGAGTGAAACTATTTTTTAGATAAGTTGATTTCGAATGGCCTCAGTAATTGAACCGGTTGTTGATTTGTCAACATTGTCGTTGTATAAACTCAAAACAAATCCAATTCATTCATTGGAAAGTCAAAATCAACGACGAAAAGAAGTTTTAAAAAAACAAAAAGAAAAACGCGAACAACAAATTTCACAATTAAGATTTCTAAATCTCAACGAAAGTCAATCCACCGATGAATCCGAACAACAACCACAAAAGCCTCAATGGCCGCCGAGAAAATCTCGACGAAATCCTTCGACAATCTGCCCAATCGGCATGATGCTTGCCGAATGGTTATTCTCTCCTCCTGAAGACATTTCCTCTTGGTTTGTTCTTCCGTGTCCACGCGGTCACCGATGTCTCGTTGTTGTTCAATCGCATCGAACTCAGGTCTTCGGAAAAAACGGAAATCCTATTCGAACAATTCACACAAATCTTCCTCGACAAACAATTCTCTATTGTATTTATGATAATCGAACATCTGTCTATCATATCATCGATATTCTCATGTGGAACGGACAAGATTATTCGACACAAATCGAATGTCAATGTCGATTTTATGTTTTGTTGTCTCTGAATGGTGATTCGAGATTAGGCAAACAGTTTGACATTCTTCCTCGATTTACATTCGAACAGCAAAATCAATGGACTCAAGCTGAAGATGGTTATTTGTTTTATCATCCGTTGGGATTCTATGAAGAAGGTTATTCGCCGTTGGTTTGTTGGCTTCAACCGTTTATGATTAAGGAAATTCTTGGAATTGAACTTAATTATTCAATTGAAAAACCCTCTGGATATACAAATGCGCAAGATTACATGATCGAAGAACAATCGAATAGAAAAGAACAACAAAAATCATCTCGAAAAAAGAAAGACAAATTCTCTCATGACGAAGAACAAGAAAATGTCATGTCTGTAGATCAATAAAAGTATTTTGTGTTCTTGTCATTTGTTGAAATAAAAAATAAATCAATTGTTTGTCAAATCGATTTGATTCAATATGAATTTAAATCGATGATTTTATTCAGAAGATAATATTCTCTTGTTTGGTGACTTAAAAGTCTTTTCTTCGAATCCAATTAACAGACTTCTCACAACAACAAATTACACAAAAAAGAAAACAATGAGAAAAATTTTATTTCGACTCGATGTTCTGCGTATACGCAATTCCATTTGCCGTAACATGAAACGAATACTGTTTCGAATTGTTATTCATCGTCGATGGTAAACCATTGGGCACGGACAACGACGTTTGAAGCGACTGACTCTTTCGATTCGAATGAATCGGAATATTTTTCGAAACCGACGGATTTTTCAGCCAAGTTTCCTGTTCCAATTCGCATCGAATATGTCGTCGAATGAAACTCTCATCGGAAATATCCTCGGTCTCTTGTTGGTCCGTCGATTCGAAGTCGATTTTCGTCAAAAGTCGACACGTCGGCGTGAGAATCTCGTGCGGAGACGGTGCGACCGTCGACGATGCTTGAGGCGAAGCGATTCGTTTTTGTCGTTTACTGGTGACATCGAAGTGATTCGAGATGAAATTACTGTTCGAGAGTTGTTTGTTGGAATCTTCGATCGTTCGTTTGGTTGTTTTTATCGATTCTGCGACGTTCAACGACATTGAATTTTGTAGTTTCGGTGGTTTTTTCTTGAGTGAAGGCGGAGGAGGAGGCTGATCGACGGGTTTCTTCGAAGGAGAACTTCGGCCGATTCGATCGGCGAGCTTCGAAAGTCCGTCGATCAGATCCGATTCCGGCGAAGAGAAACTTATTTGTGAGTTGAAATAGTTATGTTCATGATGAATTTGCTTGAGTTTCGATAAAACTTTCGATTTTTTGTTCAATTTTCGTTGATAAACTCGACAACGAGCACAAGAAGATTCATCAGTCTCGTTGATTTCGTTTTCTTCGTCGTTTTTCTTCAACAAATCCAACGATTGATCGACAATTTTCAATCGTTGATCGAACCAAATCTTCTCCATCGAATTCACATCGCAATTAATCTGATGAATCTTCTGCTGTTGATTCAAATTCAACTGCTGCACAATCATTTGCCTCTGCTGAATCCAGTGGAGTTTCTTTTTCAAATCATTGGCTTGTTTAATTGTCGTCGCTGGATTATAATACCGACTGTGTCGGATGTTCGACGTGGTTGTTAACTGTCCGTTTTGAACGACTGTGTTCAGTTCGTATTTGAGGAATTGTTTGATTGAATTATTAAGAAGATTGATCGATTGATTGAACTGAGCTTCGATTGATTTCGTTGAGGAATAGTGAATTGCGGAAGAAGATTCTCTCGAACAGATTCGATCGAGTAAATCATCTAATAGACATTGGATGATCTCGTTTTCGATCATTAAAGAGTTTATACACATGAGTTGACTAGATTGGACTTGTTTTCAATAAGAATTTTCATGCGAGTCAAGTCAAATAATCATTTTTTGTTGTACAAAGGTGTTTTGTGTGCGTGAATCATCGAGTGTACACGAATGATTTGCCAAAACCAATCGAATATTAACGAAAAACAATTCGAATTAATTATTTCATTTCAATAAAAAATACTTTCGTTGATTTTTATTCGATTTTTATTAATTCAAAAGCAAAAGATGTCACTAGTTGTCAATCATATTGATGATTCCACTTGGAATACATTTAAAATTCAAATTGAAGAGGGGAAAAAACATCTCTTTTGATCACACCGTTTAGTATCTACTTAATGTCATGGTGTTTCTTTCGATTGAGTTAAGTCTGATAAAGCCCAACTATCTTTCGATCGACTCCCTACGTGTGTAGATTTATGTCAATGCGTATCATTAATCTTGGACAAGACGCAGAGAGTTGATTTTCTTTGATCTGTTAAAAATAATGTTCTTTCTCGCACGTCCAAAACATTTTTCTTCTTCTTCTTTGCCGACGCATTTCAATTGATAGGAGAATGATACAGTCGAAAGAAAGAAAAAAAATAACGAAATGTCGGCAATGTTTATAATCATGTAAGAACAAGTGCGAGAAATGACTCTCTCTTTCTCTTGTCGATATTAAATGATCGATGTCTGACAACGAAAGGCACTTAATTCGAGATTTATGATTTTTATATTTCATCGATCGATTCATAAAGATGAAAGAGATGCGAAAACGATATCATTAGATGTTTACTAAAAGACAGATGAGACTGCCCACATTGACTCAATCGATCAAACTTCAATCACAACTGGTAGAACGAAAAGAAAGAGAAATTGTGTTACAATTACACAAAACAAGAAATTGTCGATCGAATTCCATTGATAAAGTCAAACAATCAAATCAATCATTAGCAAAACAAAAAATTCTCGTCTAGTTGTCAATCAAAATCGAAGAAAAAGAGAGAATCTCGATCGATATCTGTGATTTAAATCGACATTGGTTAAAAAGCCAATCGACATTTGTCGTTCTCAACCAATGACTATATAAAAAAAACGTTTCTTTTTCTCTCCCTCTCTCTCTCGTTCTCTTTCTCTTTCTCTCTGATCTATCGATTTATGATCGATCGAACGCGCGCCTGTGTTTGCGTCGTATTCTTCTCCACCTTCAATCACTCATCATTTGCATTTATTCACTCTCTTTCTTCGATCCAGCGAGTACACTTGACTCAATGACGACTACAATCAAGAAACAACAACCACAACTCTACGGCGAATATATCAATCCAACAGTAACCAAAACATATTTTCTTCCTTTCGATTTCGTTTGACTTTCTCTTTTCGTGTAGAGTGAACCAAGTTCACCGAAAAAAGAAAATCCGCTAGTTTTAATGGCACAAGCGTGCAATAATATCGGCAAAGAATTGTCGAATTCGTCGAATTTATCCATCACATTGAAGCAACGAAAGTCGAATTCACCAACTGAAGGCAAAAAATCATTGAAACGCTTAGCACCTCCAAGCTCATCGCCGCCGCCAGCACCGAAAAAAATCAGTCATCCAACTATTCCAACACCTTTGCCAGCAACAACTTCAACTACAACAAATCCAAATCCAACATCATTCTTCTTTCCGCCAAGTCCATTTATGTTCGATTCATTGCTTCTTCATCATTTAACTAAATCTTTCTCATCATCTCCGTTATTTTCAACGCCATCGTTTGGATATTCATCCAATTCAGCGTTTTCTCCATCGACATCTCAACGATCTCCTTACTATATGGACTCGATTTTAAAACCTTCGCCATCACCATTCGTTTGCAATTGGATGGATTCGGCGATTCCCGATGGATTTTGCGGCAAACGGTTCGCTAATCATCTCAGTTTATTAGAACATTTATGTACTGCACATACTTCTCTATCGTCAATGAAATCTTTTTATCCAACATCGTATTTTCCGCCAACATCAGTAGGAAAACTTTAAAAATCAAGAGTTTATACAGTAAATTGGCGAGGCATTTCTTTTCTTTCGTGTGTGTGCGTGTGTTTGTTGTTGTTGCTGCTGCTGCTTTGTATGATTTTCATTTTGTATATATATATAAAATATAATATATCGATTAAACGAAAGAAAGATTTCTGTTTGATTCGAATTTAAATATCGACTTTGGAGATAAATCATTGTGACGTAAAAAACGAATCGATTTGTTCATTGATCTCTTTTTGACGATTCTTTTTCTTATTGTTTCGATTAGTCTACCTTGACTGTATGTCTCTATTCGTTTGTAATCATTAAGATGCTTTAGACTCTCCCATTAATAACAATCGAGTGATTGATTCTCATTTTCTCTCTAATACACAATCGAAATCAAAGTGGGACAAAGAAATCGAACTGGATCATCAAAAAGTCATTTACGTTCGTGCATCTACATCTGATTGAATCGAACGAACACTTGAGAATAAATCTGTATACATGTATATATATATAGATTGATTGTCGTTTGATCTGTAGGATCACAAACATAGTTTAACTTTACTTTTCCCTCTGTTTTGTTCTATGTAGTCAATTCTCTCATCAAGGGAATAGACACCAAAGTGTCAATTACAAATTCATAACGCCTTTGGAGAAATCAAATAGAACAAACAAGAAAATCATTGAACATAAAACACTAATCGATTAGACAGAATACATGATTGTCGACTCCAATGGGAAATTTTCACCAATCAAAGAAGATTCTTCTTCAGGGTATCATATTTATTTAGTCAATGAAACACGAAGAATAATACAAAAGAAAAGAAACTTAACAATTGACTTATTCGTTGTTCGATGACACAATCAAAGTCATTTTGATGATGATAATGTATCGATTACATTCGCTCTACACGACGAGAAGAGAATGAAAAAAACACACAGTTGTCGTTTCGTCTGTCTTTATTCGAGTTAACGATGCTTTTAAAGTAGGAGGATCTTGCCTCGCTTTGATCGGTATGTCACAGCATGTTCGATTAATCGACTCTCTCATTTGGCCCATTAAGATCGAAGATAGATATTTAGATAGAAAAGATAGATTGATGACACGCTTATTCACCTGCTGCACAGCACAGTTAGTTAGTTCATATGACGCCACCTGTTTGTTTCATCTTGTCGAAAAGCTAGTAAACGATCATAAAAAAAAGAGGCTAATCAGTACGACCACCTATGTGTCAATGTTATTCTTCTCTAATTGACTCTCACTTGTGTGTTTCAGCGAAGAGATCTGTTTCTTTGATTAGGCCCGATTGATGTTTTTGTTATTAACTATCATCGATCGCCGAAAGCATCGAACATATATCGAGATCAATTTTCGACATTGAATCTTGTTGAGACAGAAAATAGAATTGACAAGTGGTCAATCAAATTGATTGAATTCAAGACGAAGAAAACAAAAAATACAAATAAAAAGCATTTATGTCAATACGAACTTGAGGAATGTGATGAGAGAGGCTACAGCTTTTATCAAAATACTCAAACAAAACAATGGATCTATGATTGACTTTAACCTCTATCAGTCATCTGTTGGTCGTGTTTCGAAATAACCCATTCGATGAGAAACATGTCGATCATGCTCCACCCCAAACATCGTTTTACATCACGGGACCGAACGAAATAATAAGATAAGCGTTTGAGGCATACTTTCGATGTTATGTATTTTCGAAGGCTCGTCTTTAAATAATCCCTGTTGTTTGCCTTTCGTTCTTCGAAGGCACATGATAAGAATGCGTGATTGAATCGAACATGAAGGGGAAAAAGAGAAACAAATATCGTGTATTAATACGCGCAGAATATTCGAGATGCATTTCATTTCAATGGACTTTTGTTTCATATTATATTAATCATTATCAAAGACTTTTGATATCGACATATTTCCGTTTGTGCAAGTAACGAATGTTTGTTATGTATTTCTCAAGTTGGACGTTTTGTTAAGTAGAATAAAAAAAAAAAGAAAAGAAAAAAAATGTCTTCAATCGGGCCGATCTGTCGATTTCGACTTGCTATATTACAAATCACAGAAATGATAACAACCGATGAATTTCGAAAGATTCAATGGTTATTTTCTGATGAATTAAATTCAAGAGATCCAACGGACACAACTGTGAGCGGAGCATTTGCATTCTTTCAACGTCTAATCGATCGAAATCTAATCAATAAGACTGATGTTTCCAAACTAATCAAAGTACTCGATTGTGTTGGTTGTTTTCGAGCTTCTCAATTATTAAAAGGTATTTGCATTTCAAAAGGAAAATTCATTTCGAATCTCTCGTTTTCTGTAAAAACAAAAGATTATCAAACTGAAATCGACGAACAAAATCAACTGTCGATTGTAAACGAACAGCCAAGTTCGAGTTTTCTACCAATTGCAAATGAACCATCGCCACCATCGGATTCCGAAACCGATCCAAATGGTAGGCGAAAGCAAATACAAATCAATAGGTATGCCTCTATTTTCTTATTCAATTAGACCCATTGGATGACATTCGACAGAAATTTTTCTTGGACTCATTCGAACGTCCGACAACATCGAATTTAAACGTTTGCGAAAAGAACACTTGGCGAATTCTTCCGAAAAAATACGCGATTTTTTCTGTATTTTTTCTATTTTGTGCAATTTTAGTTGGTTTAATTACTTGTTTGTTGATAATAGTTTATCGAAACACAACTATGAATAGTTTTCATTCATCTATTTCTTGTCGACCGAATCCGAATGAACGTTATTTGATAAAATCAATTGCCAACGAATATCTAATCGGTCTCGATACACTTGTCAAAAAACACAAACAGAAAACGATCGTATTCAACGACGAATCCAGTCCTCTGTGTAACCAACAATGGCATTTCATTCCGATTTCGAACGCAAAACAAGAGCAAATCTTTCGGATTCAATCGGCGTATCATCGGAATTTGTTTATGATTTCGAATGAAACTTATCTCGATCTGAGTCAAATCGAAAGAGAACAAATCTTGACAAGCAATGTCAATTATCAATTTCGTTTGAGTTACAATCCGGATACTCGATCGTGTCAAATTCAGAGTGTTCAAACGGAGAAAATCTTCGATTCTGAAAGCGAACAATTCGTCAATCGAACTGATTTCAATCTCAATCGAAGTCAAACTCAATGGAAATTGATTTCATTCGGCAAAAGTAATTCGTTTCTAAGAAAACTTTTGATGAGTTTTATATTTAGAACTATTCAATTCATTCAATTGCCCATCGATCGTTTCTCTCAATGGTAGATTTTATTTTATTTTGCGAAAAAAAAAACAAACTTTCGTGAAATTTAGATGTTTCAACAATCAAATTCGGACGAATTCACGGCGACGATGATGGAGGTCTTTTGAAAGATGATTCCACATTTGTGCCTTTAAAGATTTCGTCTTATATTAGTTCAATCAAGATCGTTGCATCACGGCAACTTCAATCACTTCAATTCTTTTATTCCGTCGATGGAGACAAAATAAGCGCAGGCATTTCTTCGTTTACAAAAAGCTCGATCAACGCAAATCACAATTCGACTATTTTCAATCTCACACAACTCGGTCCCAATGAACGAATTAATCGAGTTCATCTTTACATTCGTCCGAGTCCAACGAGCTTCAAAATCGGTCATAGAATCTGCGGAATACAATTCTATACACCGAATCATGCAAGTCCACTCTACGGACAGAAATATGGTCAGCTTTCGATTGAAGAATATCCAGGCTTTGTGTTAGCGTATCTAAGAACTGGAGAACAGGATCCTATTCGACGAATTCAATTTGTTTGGTATAAATCGTAAAAAAAATAAAACTAAACTGATGAATCACAACAAAGTACTTTTTCTCTGTTTGTCAATAAATTCGTTTTTTTTTGTAATATAACAGAAGAATCGGTTTACATCTGTAGGAGGAAAAACAAGATATACGTCATGTGTTATTGCACAATTCGAGAGACTACGTATAAAAGCTGATGTAATCGATTTTATTGTTGTTTTAAAGGAAAATGTCTGTCGATACGCCGATACATTTTTATGATTTAAAAGAACCTTACGGAGAATTTAGTAATTTTTATCCATCGCCAATTAAATTGGATGGTTATACTTGGCCAACGACTGAACATTATTTTCAAGCACAAAAATATGTTGCCGATGAAAAACATTTTCAAAATATTCTGCACTTAAAAAGTCCACGCGAAGCATTTGACTATGTTCGAACGTATAAATCAGCAGTTCGATCCGATTGGCAACAAGTTAAAGATGAAATCATGTTCAAAGCTTGTTTAGCTAAATTTCAACAACACGACAAACTCAAAAAACTTCTACTTTCGACTGAAAATCGAACTTTAGTTGAACATACAAAAAATGATTCTTATTGGGGCGATGGAGGTGATGGTTCCGGAAAAAATCAATTGGGCATCACGCTTATGAATGTCAGAAGACATTTACAACGATAAAATGAAATTTTTCATCTGTCATTTTTGTATCCTGTTATTCAGAAAATAGATTTTTATTTTTGAATAAAAAGAAAGCAAAATGATTTTACAAAACAACATCAAAAGACCGAATGATTAAAATAATTTATTTTCTTAAATAATAAAAAAAAGAAGAAGAAAGAAGACTGTCTAAGCAGCACTTGTGATTTGATGGTTAATTGCAAAGGTCTTCGCCATTGTCGAATAATCATTTGTTGTTGTTGTTGTTGTCGTCGAAGGTCGAGTCGGATCAAGATACGTATCGAGTACACGTGAAATATTATATACTTCTCGAAATTCTGCATCGTTGTAGAGTCGATAATATCTCGGGATGCTCGATGAATCCAGTTGGCTGTTGACTCGAGTCGAACGAGATGAATCGACAATCGGATTTGCTGGTGTTGGCACGCTGGTTCGACGGAGAATCGAAACGATCGGTCGAGCTGGCGACGATTGAGCTCGCGGAGTGACCGAACGAGTTGTCGAAATGCGAACTGATTTCGAAGTCGGTGTTGTCGAACGCGTGCTTGCTCGAGTCAATTGACGAGGCGAACTCGGCATCGATTGATTCAATCGATACGGCAAACGACGAGGCAAAACTATTCAACAAAACAAATACTTTCGAATTTTCCACTCAAATTCGACTTACGAAACCGATCGTAATAATATCTCCACGGAATTCGTGTCGCAAGAAGATCGTCGATTCGTTGCGAAACAGTCGCAACAGTCGTCGACGGTAATAAATAATCCGGTGCTAATAAAAACTGTGCTTCTTCGGTATCATCGATTTGCAGCATAATATCGATACGTTTTTGTAGTTCATCGATTCGTCGTTCGTTGTATCTTATCCAAGCTGAACTCGTCGAATGATCTGTCAAACAAAGATCGCAGTAATCCGGCCGACGGAGAGCGAAACGCGGCAGACGTTCACGTGGTAAATGTACAATCGATGTTGCTAAATGAAGTCTCGGCGACGGGATGTACGCGTGGATCATTTCCTCGCTGGTAACTGCGGGCATCGAACGATATTTATCTTTGATTAAGTTCGTGATTGAGATCGTTGGATAATCAACTCGGCAGAGTTCCATTGCGGTCTGAATTGAGAACGAGAAAAACGAAATGTAAAGATGCTGAAATCGATTCTCGTATAAGCAAGTAGAAAAGAAGAAAAAAAAAGAAATAAATTGAAATGTAAAACCCCGTCAAGGTCGAACGAACGATTGAAGTGCTTCTTTTTTTTTCTCATCGTCATTAAATCGAAAGAAAACACGAAGAAAATGAGTTTGTTTACCGTGTTTGATCTTGTTGTTATTGTTGAATTTTGTATTTTTGCCCTGTAACGTTTTATAACATCATCAATGTCGATGAATTCCTCGTTGGCAAATGCGGTTGTTCGTTCACGTTCACGTAAAGTTCGTTCGTACCGTTCGAGTAAACTCGCCAGGACACTGGTCGACGTACTTTCCGAGCTTTTCGTTCGATTTCTCGGCGTTGGATGCGACGTGTCCAAATCTCGAGTCGACGAATTTTCGATTTGACAATCACTCAAACCGGAATCAATCTAAAACAAACAAACGAACGAATGAAAGCGGTTGGTTTTCGAGAGAAAACAAACGCGTGGACTGCTGTCTGAATAAGTTAAATATCGTTTCGTGGTGAGATGAGTGTGATCGGTTTCATCGAGATCCGTTTGAATACTTTGCTCGAGTCGAGGAGAAGGAGCGAATTTCTCCTTCTCCTCGTTGGTGTTTTTGGTTAAGTTTGATAGAATAAAATCAGTACTCAATCGAATCCACGAAAGAGGAAAATCGTCGGCTGTGGAAGTCGATCGATGTTTGTATTCGACATGATTTCGGTAGAATGTGATTGTATCGAGAGTTTGAGTGGATGAAATTGCGTGTCGATACGGATTGACGATTGACGAGAGAAGGATCTCGTTGGTTTCGAGATTTAAATTTGATATTCGAATGAATTGCGGATCGATCGATGTCGATTGATCGTTGAACAAACATCTGAATGCAAAAACTTGACAATTTCAGAGCAAAAATGATTGAAAATTTACTCGGTTTGAGTTGTCATTGAAACGAAAACCGTATCTCTCGGCGTTGAATGATGATGAATAATTTCCCTCAAATTTTCCCGTTGAAAATCATTGAGTTTCTCATCATCAAACGCTTCTTCCTCGACATCAGACAGCACTTCATGTTTGCTCATCATCTGCTGATTATCCAAATCACATTGAACACCTTGATGAAACGGATATTTCAACGTATTCGAATACTGATGAAACGGAACGCTATGATATTCATTGACATCGTGCCACGAATGTCGTCGGCGTCGTTCCGAAGTTGTTGTTGCTGTTTGATTGTACCGTTGGTATGCCGCGAGAATCGTCCGAAGATTTCGACCGGCTGTCAACACTTGAACGGCAGCATCTTGAACTAAATGTGGTTTGCCTCGTTCGACGATTGCTCCGTCGACAATCATCCACAATTTGCACATCATCGGCAAACGAGTCGATTCGCCTTCGATGTCCCAGCGAATGACATCGGACGTATCGCAATCTTCTAACAACGAACCGATGCATCGAGCGTTGGGCTGAGTAAAGAAGATCTCGTCTCGTCCCATGGTCATCCATTTGTCGTGCCCATTCGCGTAGGAAAATGCTTGACGAACGCTGGTCAATTTTTTGACATAAGGACGAAATGGAACTAATGAAACGCCACTTTGACGACGGCGTGGCGGCCGTGGACGTGTAACAATACTTAAGTTTTCATGATCAATTGCTTCTTTTCTATTAAAATTTGGTTGCATGCCTATCAACTTACGATTAGATTCATCTGCAATTAGATTACAAAAAAAAAGAACTATTGTTTTCTTTTCTCGTTCTCTCCCTCGTTCTCTCTCTCTCTGTCTCGTTGGCTTTTTGTTCGATTCTTCTATTAATCCTTGTAGACAAAAAGAAAAAAATACGTCGATGACTATTTGGACAACATCGATACTTGAATTCTTTAATAAGAGAAGAAGAAAAAAAACGAAATTCGATCAATTTTACAGAAGCAGAAAAAAAGAAAAGAAAGTGTTACATTTGTTGTCTTGATCTTAAATACAAATCATTCGATCAAGTAGCAAAACGAGAGAACCTTGCAAAAATTCGTTAAGAATATGTTTCAAAAAGTAAATCTTTTGATTAAGTAGTTTCGAAACTTACGATTGAATTACAAGAAAAGAAGAAAAAAAAACAGCAATGTTTACTAATATGTCTACACTTCGTACGATCGATTAGATTTTTTCTTCTGAACGCATTTCTTCTTTTTTTTTATCTTCGTAGACAACATTGTTGTTGTTGTTGTTGTGTTGTTTTTACCGTTAGAATTTTTTTTCCTTTTTCAAAGTTTGACTGGTTCTTATTTTTTTCTTCTCGCGTTTTTTCTTTTCCTTCCTCCATATATGAGAACTCCAATTGATGTTATTTTCAACAACGAGAAAAAACACACACATTAGCCATCAGATAAAAGTAGAAATTTTAATTGCTTCCGAAGTGTTTATATTCGAAATTGAAATCGAATCTATTGAGTAACAATTTCTATTAACGATCGTGTTCGACAAAACAAACATCAAACTAAATGATCGAATCGAATCGAAATTGAAAAAAAATAGAATTCACACATGCAGATTTGTTTCGACGCTGATCAACGAAGACTTTCAAATGAGTATTATGATCAGCACTTAAACAGAATCGTTAAAATTCAATTTTAATCTGCCCTTGAATTCATACGTTCGATTTCAATAAGACATTTCTGAATTTATTAGATTTACCGTTAGGATAATTTATACTTTCAAGGTTAAAAGAGAATAATAAGTTAAATCAGTGAAAAAGAAATGTCACGGAAAATGTTCGCTCTTTCTTTTTCCTATCGATAAATATTTGAAAGAACCTATTTATTATTTATCCAATGTCAATGCCGAAATTACTTTAATATAATTTCTCGTCAGTGAAACCAGTACTTACTTTACTCATTTCTGTTGATTACGTAACAGGAGAAGTGTACGTACGACGATTTAATCGACTACGAACATCTTACCAATACGATGACATTTTTGTGATGTTTTTTTAAGGTTCATTTCTGATTGACATTTTATTTGTTGATTAACAGAAGAAGAAAAACAGGATTTGTAGGTGAAATTCCACATAATAATGACCTTGAAATTACAAAGTACAAGAAAATGTTAATTATGCAAAACAAAAAAGTTCATCTGTTTTGTTTTTTCTTCGTTAGAATTCACAGAACTTTTTTTTACAAATATTAAATGATATCTATTTCAAAGTAAAAGTCTCTTGAAAGTCCATTAGTGTGTGATTCATATTTGTGATGAAATTAGATTTGAATTCAATTTAATTTCGATTTGCAAACGTTTCCGATTGAGTCTGGTCGTTTTCGTCGATGAATATTCGGTTTGTTTAAATGAAAATAGTCTCATTAAACCAGTTTTAAATGTTTCATTAAAATAACTATACAAAAATGGATTCGATATTGCCGATATCATACAGATAAGAAATCGTAATGGAACATATTTCGATAGTTCATTTGATTTATTGCCCAAAAATGAATTTGTTTTCTCTAGAAAAAAACAGAAGAAATTTTTCGTTTGTCTATGAACAAACAAACAAATAATATTAAACCTTCGGTATGAAATCGACCGGCATAGGTTAGTAAAATATATGAAATGTTGAATGGTAGCCAGCTGATGGCGTACAGAGCGACAATTAGAAGAAGAAGGATATTATTTCGACGTTGTCGTCGAATTTCTTGTCGTAATGAAGCTATATTGTGACGTTTGATAAGATAACGATATCGAAAGCCTAAGAAAAACAAAAAAAACGCAGACTGATTAACATTTTGATTAATAGAATCCAATTAAAAAATGCATTTTTTCCATATTGAAAACTACGATAAATATAAATAGTTCTCTCGATATTTACGTTCACTTAGTTTGATTATAACTTGATAGTAGGTTAGACAAATAATGAGAATCGGCAAAATAAATTGAAGAAAAAGCATGAAAATTGTATATAAAAGATGTAAATGTCCTTTCTCAGGCCACGATTCATGACAAACATGTAAATGTTCATAAAAATCATAAGTTGTCTGCGGACAAGAACTATTTTCTGTTTGATAACAAAGAACTTTAACCATTGAATCAATTAAATGTTTATCATAGGCTGGAATCGAACGAGAATAAATAAACAATGGACTCGCTGCTCCAATTGCTAATAACCAAATCGAAATCATAATTATCGTCGTCGGAAATGTTCCAATAAACTTCTTATGAGGATAACAAACAACTAAATATCGATAAATTGATATTGTCACAATTGTTAACGATGAAACATAAATATTTATCGCTGGAAATGAATCGGCTAATTTACAAAATGCTGGAGGAAATCTCATGTAAATGTTTAAACTTCGATATGTATTCAATGGCATTGTAATTAAACATAGAACGAAATCACTTAACGCTAAATTTATAATAAAACAATTGTGTGATGTTTGAGGAACATTCGATTTGGAAAGAAACAAAATAATGAAAATAACAAGAGTATTGCCGACAGTTCCGATTATGCTTTCGATTATTGAAATGATTATGAATGGAATCAATAACCAACGAGGTAAAGATTCGTAATCTGGAAGTAGTGATTCATAATCCGGCAATAACGGTTCGAATAACACTGTGGTATTTGGCATTTTAGGAACTTATCTCGAGTACACACAAAATAAAAAAGAAAAGAACAATTTTTCCTCTCTATTTTTCATTATATATATATATATATGCGAGATCTTTTTAATTGAAACAAAAAATAAGAAGAGAGCGAGAGCACAAGAGAAGGGCAGAGAGAGAAAAAAAAGCACCTAGTGGCTTTTACTGATAATGATAGAAGTTTCTTTTTCTTCTCCTTCTCCTCCTCTTCTTCTATTTTTCCCGTAAATATCAATCAACATTGATGTTTACCATACTATGCTCAATACTTTTTGATAGAAAAAAGCAAAACATCTTTAGATTTGTTGGATTATCCCTTTTTCTTTTCATTAAAAGAAAGATTCAACTCGAATGATTACGATATGATCATCTCGATCTTTTGTCGGTACAACCGTGGATTTTTCGAATGAAACGACCATGTTTTTATATTCGGAAGTAATCTTTCATTAATTCCGAAAGGCAATCTGTCGAACGAACTAAATATAATATTAGAACTCCCACTGATTTTCCAAGAAATCTGCATACATTAATTTTGCTTCCCGAGAGAAGAAAATCATGACCTTATAATTAGTTTTCAGAATATGATTACAAATCAAATCTTAATATACTTTTCTTTTGAGTTACGTATACATACGTAACTAAATGTTATTGAGTTTATTTTGAAATTCTCGAATCAACATTAATCTTAGTTGTTTTTTCCTTTTTTTTTGAGAGAATTTATTCATGATAATAGAGAAGTCAGTTGAAAGTACTCGCGAAAACGCCTGCGTTTATAATTAATATTCATTTCCCCAAAGCATATCTTTTCGGCAAAAGAAAAGAACAAAATCAAACATTCTTTGATTTATCAGACGGTATCAAAGTTGATCGAGTTTAATTTGATTATTTGGATACTTTCATATGGAAATCAAAGTCAAAATGACGGAAGATTAAAGAGCAGAAATTGATGTTGTTTACTCAAACAGAAAGACAAAAAAAACACATTATTCTCATCAATTTCGAATTGAGTTAAAAAGGAGATTTGGATGATTTTGTCAGAAGCTTTCGCCGAAAATTAATTTTAAAATTAAAACATGTGAATTACAATAGATCTAAAAATATTTTTCGACCTATTTTTTGTCAATCATCATTAGATTTATTCTTTCAAAAACAAAACGAACAATCGACATTTTAATTGACCTAAAAGAACGAATCAAATCTGCTGTTGTCTTCATTAGCATTCAGAAGATTTTTTACACTTGAGAGACTAAATAGAAAACGACTTGCTTTTTCCAAAAAGCAAAGGGCATGCTCATCGGAAGGATTAGAAACGCAATAGATGTCGCATTCAGCTTAGCCGATGTTCTCATTTGGATTTGAATAATTTGATGGAATTTGTTTTTCCTTCGGTAAGTCAAAGCTCATCTTTGACGAAGTTCTAAAAATAAACTTGATTAAAAACGCAAATGATCTAAGTCGACTTGGCTGTTTGATCCTTAGTTACAAGTAGAGGTCTGCATAACAATGGAAGATTAGTAGAAATCAGTGAAAAAAGAAAGAAAAGACAAAGAAGTCAAATCCACAATCCATTCTTCGTTCATTCAAACGCGATGGCTGATTTAGGAACCGGAGTTATCGTTCTGATCGTCATTTGGGTCATAACTTTAGCTGTTTTAACATTATTTACATTTGTTCAATCGCCAATTCGGTTCGTTGGTTTCATAGCGTTAGTCATCGCGATCATAATCACACTTGTTTTAACTCTGTTGCCACGTGGATCAAGTGATCAAAGTTCGGAAGCAAATAAAATCTCGTTTAGTTACGCTGGTCTTGCTCGTATCTTGATTTTGACATTTCTCTGTGTGACATTTGTTGTCGGACTTGTTTTGCTTTGTGTTTATGAAGTGATGCCTCAGGTTCGCGCTGAACCCGTTCGAAAACGTTATGTCAGATAGAATCTCTGCGTGTGTGTTGTAGCTTTTTGTTTTTGAAAAATACTAATTTCAATTTTTGAATTAAATTTTAGATTGAAATATGTCACGTGATCGAGATGAACCGATAACGGTCGGTAGTTTTGCCTAGACAAGTCGATGGAATTGTTTTTTTTGTTTGTTTAGGTTTTCTTAGGAGATTTATCTCGTGACGCAACAAAAGAAGAAGTCGAAAAGGCGTTTAATTACTATGGCAAATTGCGAAGTGTTTGGTAAAGAATTTGATTTGTTATGTTGATTTGTAAAATTGTTTGATTGAAATAGGCTTTCACGAAATCCATGGGGTTATGGTAGATTGATTTGAATTGATGAATTTCGAATTCAAAGATTTGTTTTTCTAGGTTTTATTGATTTCGAGAATCAACGTGATGCAGCAGATGCTGTCAAAGCTTTGGATGGAAAGTCTGTTGATTGAGAAGAAAAGGAAAATAATGAAGAGATTTGATTTAGAATGATTTGTGGTTCACGTGTTCGTGTCGAGTTTTCTCATGGACGTGGTCGATCGAATCGTGGAGGCGGTGGAGGAGGTGGTAGTCGAAGTCGACGTCGATCATCAAGTCGATCGCCGAAATCAAAAAAAGCATTCAGTCCACGCGATGTTTGCTATGAATGTGGAGGTTCGTTGATTTCGACGAGAAAAACTTTAAAAAATCTGTTCGATTTAGAACGTGGTCATTATGCTTATGATTGTGAAATTCGTTTGAGACGTCAACGTCGAATGAGGTAATTAAACATTTCATCAAACAAACAAAAAAACGCCGAATTTATCATTCGATTTAGATCGAGTTCAAGTAGTCGAAGTCGAAGTCGAAGTCCAAAATCGAAACGAACTGCCAACGGTCATTCATCAAAACGTCGTCATAAGTTAGAAAAAAAGACTCAAATTTAATGAGGTTTCGTTTTTGTTTCGATTTTTAGACATCGAAGTCGTTCTGAGAGCAGTCGTTCTCGTTCACGTTCTCGTTCAGATCGTTCGTCGCGTTCGAAAGGACGTCGTCGTTCGCGATCGAAATCTCGTACTAGTCGTTAGACGCACGCAATGCAATCAGAAATCTCTTTGTACTTTATTGAAGAAAAAGAAAAGAGGCAAAAACCATAAAGCAACACATCGAAATATCTCTTCACTTCATTTTTTTTCTCTCTTGTGTTTCTCTATTTCTTCTTTTTTTGTTGTTGTTGTTGTTATTATTATTATTATTGTTATTTGATTTCATGAAAAAGAAATTTGTATTGATACGATGAGAATTAATTTCTCATCAGTAAAAAAATGTGTAGGCATAAAACATGATTCCACCAAATCGATACAGTTTTTTCGTCGTTTCTTTTTTCTTCTGCTGGACAAAAGAGAGAAAGAGAAGAATTTCACCATTACGCAAGAGAAAGAAAGAAGAAAAAAAGAGAGAAAGACAGAGAGAGAGAGAGCTATATTTTGGCACACCCTCATTCTAAAACAATCATTCGTATTCTCGGTGTGAATGTGTGCATTTGCCAGCTAATCTCTAAGTAATGCCAATGATCGTTTTACTTGTTCTTCATTTATTTCTCGTTAATTTGCCAACGCTAAGAGGACAAACATATGTCGAAGGTAAATTAAATCGATATGTATTACAACGTTTTTTTTTCTCGTCTCTCTTCGGCAAAAAAAAATGTTCGAATGTTGTTGTTGTTCAAACAATTGAACAAATTGAAAGCCGAGTGTCTGAAGAAAGCGACAAGATATTTGTCGGTTTGTTATCAAAAGAACACTTGATAATTGAGAACGAGTGTGTTGAAATGCACTTTGTTGTGCAATATTCGATGTCAATCATATCATCTTTTGTTCAAATCGATGATAAGACTGTCTAAGAATATGTTTCTTCGTTTCAGTAATTACCGTCAGTGACGATCCGAACTGTGCGAAATGTGATTTACGAGCGATTTGCATTCGCGTATCGAATACGACTGGTGTCAGTTGCGTGTGCCTTCCTGGTTTTGCTTTATCAAGCACAACTGGTCATTGTGTTCTCCAAGGTAAAAAATTCATTTGATTGCGCAACAGAACGGCAAAAAAAAAGAAAACTCTTTGCGGACACCTGTCAAACGAGTGTTAAGCACAATCATATACTTAATTATTTTTTTGTTCTTTTAGAAATTCCTTTAAACGGACTATGTGATAGTCGTTATGAATGTTTAAATGGAGGTTTGTCGGCTGAAGTCTTTTTCTTTTTCTTTAAAATGCACTTGGCTTTTTGTTGTTTGTCTGTCAAGGTCAATGTTCAAATGTGACAAATACTTGTCACTGTTTGACAGGCTACGGAGGACTGATGTGTGAATTAGATATCAATGAATGTGCAACGAATGAGAGTATTTGCGGATCGTTTACTTGTACAAATTTGCCGGGAGATTATAAATGTGATTGTGATTTTTTTCATTCGGGAAAACAATGTCAAAAAAGTAAAGAAAATTCGTTTTTGTTTCTCAATCGAACTTTGGATTTTCTTTTTTCTTTATCAACGATTGCAGTTAGTGCTATTGGCATATTTGTTGTGATTATTTCTTCGATTGGTATTGTTTTTATTTTAATATTTCTTATTCTATTCGGTATTCGAACATTTCTATCCTATCGTCTGTCAAAACGAGTGTCGAGGTTTGATTTTGCCAAAGAAAAAACGAAACGAAATTTGATTTCCATTGAATAGAATTCGTCAATTCGAAAATACTTGTATGGCCACGCTGACAACCGGCGGATTGATGGGCGATGATTTGCTACTCAACGGTTCATCGTTTCCTCGTTCGATTGGCCATCGAATCTATGTTCCAGCTGAAACAACATTTGTCAACGCACTACGTTATCAAACAAACAAAGAACACGAAGACAAACCGCCAAGTTACGTTACGAATCTCGACGATCCGACGACTTAAATAAACTCGAATTTCTCTTTGAATTTAAATAATAAACAAACAAGTCTATTTTGTCTTCAGTTGAAATAAGAGAGTATCATATCAATGGATTAGACTCTCACAAGTTTTGTTATTCTTAGAACATTAAATTTCGAATTGAAAGAAACCCGAGAAGTTTATTTGTTTTATTCGATAGTCGATTGAGTCGAACAATTACGTCAGACTTATGAATAATAAAAAAACAAAGTCAGTCGATCGATTGATGGTCATCGTCAGATTTCTCACACACGGCAAACTCCGATCAAGAACGATAGATGTCGTCGACATTTGCAAACATAAATTTTGAATGGATTGATAATTGAAGCAATGATAAGTCGAAACGCAAAAGAGAGAGAAAAGCAAATTTGTCAATTGAATTTATTTGTGAAAAATGCTGAATGAATGAACGAAGACACAAGACAAGACAGATATTGGACATGAGTTTTGATTTGATTTGTTTTTCTATCGTCCTTGTCGGGAAATCCACAATGGTTTACCGTACAACCGATTCGAACGTGTTCGACGCGACAACCATAATGGACTTAAATGAAAATTTGGATATCGATTACGTTTAAATAACTCATGTTCATCAAGATCTCGAGCGATTTCGTCGATTGTTTCTTGAATTTCATCACTATTCGAATCGAGATCTTGCTGTTGAAGTTGTTGTAAATACGCTGCATTTAATTTATGCAGAAACAAACTAACGATTATTGTCAAAGTAAACATCCAACGAAGAAACATTTTGTCAATGTAAAATATAAAGACTTAAAGATTACGTATTTATAGATGAAGACTTCGCAGAGAAAACGAGAGAGAGAGAGAAAAAAAGACTTTCGACCAATGAAGGAACAGTTTAGCGGCTTTTTTTCTGCCCGTAAAATTAATCACATAATCAGTTAATAGATATTTCATTATGGTCGATTGTAACATAAACAGATCCAATTAGCAGATATAAACATATTCTCAAGAGACATGTGTCCTTCTAAGAACGTCTCCTACGCAAATTCTCGTTTCACAGAGATTCTTAGATTCATTTTCTATCGTTTCAGATGAAATATTTTTTACTCATTTCATTATTTGTTGTTCACATCTCATCGAACGAATATTTGGGAAGTTCGAGTAAACATTTGTTTCATTTCATTCATGTAAACTAAAACTCTCAAATGATTTCGAAATAATCAATTTGTCTGTCATTAATCGAATTAGGTAACTGATATTCATATAACACATTTTGGGAATTCTGATCGAACCGAACAATTTGAACAATTTTGTAATGAAATTATCAAATCATTAATCAAACCAAAGGTCACCGTTGTTTCAGGTTGAGCGCAACTTTCATTTTGTTTGTTTTTTTTCATTGAACGAATATTTTCTTCAGGTGATTTGACACATAATCGTGATCCAACATTTGCCTCGGAACAATACGAAGCCGAATGGAAAAGTTACAACGAAGTTTTAAATCGAACTAAAGTCACTGAATCAACTCAATGGTTGGACATGAGAGGAAATCATGGTTCGATATTCATTTTCGAGAGAGAGAAAAGTTAGTTTTTCTTTTGATATTTTTCAATAGATGTTTTCATGGACGCGGATCCCGTTGCCGATCGAAGTTTCTATCGAATCTATTCGAATCAAGGTCGTTTGAATAAAGGTTCATATGCTTACACATTGACAACAGATGATCAGGACACTTTATCATTCATTGGAATTGATATGTGTCCAAGACCTGGTGCTGGTCGACCGTTTAATTTCCTCGGTTATATTAGCAATGTATTATTTTATCTCTTTTTCTTTTCGTTCGAATTCAATTGAATTTTGTTTTAGGAAGAAATGGAAACTTTGAGAAATCTTTCTGAACAAACCAAACATTCGAATACAACGATCTTATTCGGTCATTATCCACTGTCGTTTACTTATTCTCGTGGATTTCTTGATCTAATGAAACATGCGATTGTCTATTTGAATGGTCATCTTCATCAAGGAATTAAAAATCTCTATGCTCAACATTCCGACGGGTTACTCGAATTAGAATTAGGCGATTGGAAAGATAATCGACGGTAGAGAGAGAGAGAGATTTCGTTTTCTTGATCTGAAACTCGAATGAATTTAGATTTCGAATTCTAACAATCGATTCGGGCATTTTATCGTTTGAAGATGTTCGATTTAATCAACCGATTTACGGTGTGATTTCGAATCCAAAAGCAGCTAAATTTAAAACACCTCGAGAACCACTCGATCGTCTCGCTCAAAGTTCACATATTCGGTAGTTTAAATCTTCGAAACGAAAAAAACATTTCCTTGAAAAAAAAATCGTTGTAGAATTGTTATATTTTCAAAAAATCCGATTGTAAAAGTCGAAATTTCAATCGATTCGAAATATTTGGGTGATGCAGTGAAATCCGTTGATAACGATAATTTATACGTATTGAAATGGAATACGAGTGTTTATCATGATGGATTTCTTCATGATTTGTCAGTTGTCATTCACGATAATAAAAATCAAATATTAAATCTTCAAAATCAATTTTCACTTTCGACAACAACGATAACTGCGTGGACAAAATCGAAGTTTATTTTGTATATTCATTGGCCAACTTTCGTATGAAATGTTTTCTCTCTCGAAATATTCAGAAATTTTGTTTTCAAGGGAATGGTTTGTTTGATTTCGACATTGTGTATATACGTACTGATCTTGACCTACTATCGTTTTCGATCGAAACGAATGACTCGTCAGTTGCTTTGCAAGAAAACGGAAACTTCAATTGATTTCGATTTGCTTTCAGCTTGTTGCACCGGTTGTTTCTCATTGTGGAATAAACTTCGTTTGCGTATGATGATTTTATGTTCAATCGACTTGTTCTATTATTCATTAATCGGCTTAGCTGTTTATCATTTCATTGGTAAGAAATATCTTCGAAGGCATTGTCCTTGAAATCAAAAATCAAATTTAGGTCCTTGGTACATCGGTTATTTAACCGACGGTTATTTCGGCGTTGTTTTCCTTTGGGGATTGATCATTCGTGGAACTTATCTGCCTCCTGACATGCAAACATTCATGGGCACGATTCAATTAGGTCTATTTCTACTCCCATTGACATACACGTTGAGTTCATCGTGCTATTATCGATACAATCAACTTCAAACCAATGTTCAGCTTAGTGAATCATATTGGACTCGTTTCAAACGAATTTTTACGGTTTATATTCTGTTTATTTACTCGTTTGCCTTTGTTGTATTTTGGTCGTATATGACAACAGCATCGTATAAATACGCGTGGATTTTATCTCCATTTGGATTGATTCTCTCGTTGTTTTCATTGGGACTTTATGTTCAAACAAAACGACTGACACTCGAACATTTTCGATTTCCAAGAGTGACGAATCATCAATCTGACGAAAGACTCGATGATCCGGAAATCGATGTCAATGATCAAACATTGATTATTCCAGGTAGACGAGAAACAGATAAAGATGATTAACAAAATAAAATCGAAGAAAGACATTTACTCTTTTAAGAATCCATCGAACTTGACAAATTCTAAATCCGACTAATTCAGTATTGTGAGGAAAATAAAAGCTTTTTTTTCGTATATTCGTGCACTTTGATCTGCTTGAGAATAAATATTTATTAGAAAACGATCGATTGAAATTCTATTTGCACTAATAAGGTCGAACTAGAATTCATTGGGGATTAAATGTTCTGTTGCTGAAAGAGTTTAACGAGCAATTTAATTTGCCGTTTTAAATCTTCGTCGTGATTTAATTGATAGATTTGAATGATTTTGCCTGATGTTTTTATGATCAATTGCAAATGCGTCATGATTTGATCGTAGATTTGATTGGAAATCAAAATGAGATCGTACTTTTTCCAATCGTTTTCAATGTGAAACGGTTTGCCTTGAAGAAAGACTTTCGCCGTCATAGTTCGATGATGAATTTGCGAATCATCGATAAAATACGCTGAAATCGTTGTTTTTTGTTTCGATTGAAACGCGTCGATGAGATCATCGGCATGAATAAACGCGTACTGATGATACCAACTCTCGATTCGATGTTCCGGATCGGCGATAATAATAAATCGAACGGAGATTTTCGTTGTCGATTTGATTTCGTTTGCACTTCGGCAACGCGGCGGTTGAGATTTAAGTTTAATCGTCGATGTTAGTTGAATTGTTGATGGCGCACGAACACGTTTCATCGGTTGTTTGTCGTGTTCGATCGAAAGAATCGCTGGCGGAGGCGACGGTGTCTTCGAAGGCGGCAGTCGATCGTCATTCGAAAGATCAGAGAGTAATAAATTCGAACGTTTCTCTTCGGTTAACGGCGTTGTTATCGGACGAGAACGATACGGAGGAGATTTAGGCGGTTGAAATTTCGATTTCGATGTCGAATGGAGTTGCGGTGAAGTGTGAATTGGTTTCGATGTGATAGAAAACGGTTGATAGCTGTATTTCGAATAGGATTCATTGGATTGGCGTGATCGTGAAATTGATAGAGTTGTTCGGTTGAAATCGCAAGTCGAAGAAGTGAAATTGAATGTCGATGAAAGACTCGATTCGCATTGCAAATTCGTTAGTTTTCGTTGTTCGTCGTGATTGAGATGAATTTGATTATTGTCGAACGAATGTTGTTGTTCGTTGTCGGCATGAAAAAACGTTGAGCTCGGCTCGAGAGCGAAATCGTTCGACGTTGCAAGACGTTTCAGCTCAGCGAGCGATCGTTTCAATTGAAACCAAGTTTGACTTTGAGCGTATTTATCAGCTAATAATTGAGCTTCTTGTTTTCGTCGTTTTCGATTTCGAGTGACTTTCTGTTGTTCGTGAGTTTGTTTGGGAAAGTTTTGTACGGCGTGTTCTTGTCGAGTTTTGGCACCAGGAGGAATTGTCAATGGTGTCGATTGAATTCGCACAGGTATCGAACGAAAACGACGGGCATTGATTGCGTGTGCAGATGATTTACGTGTTTGTTCAGGAGATGTACTCGGCGGTGTGACTACGGGCGGAGATGTTTGATCGAGATCTGTGGGAATATGTATATGATGATGTTTGATGATTCGTTGAGTTGAACATGAGTCCGAACGTGAGATGTGATTTCGATTATCGATAGTTAATTTAGGCATTTCATTGATAAAATTCGACGGCGTTGTCGAACTCGAATGAGATCGACTTGAAGATGATGGCCAACGAGCGAATTGATAAATTGATTTATTCGATAGATCTCCTAAGATATTCATGTTTAGTTTCTTTCAAAATCTAGAACACAAATTGTTTTTTATTATTACAATAAGCAAACCAAATCAACACGTTAGACAACAGCAAAAAGCGAATTCATGTTAGTTTCAACTAAAATAAGAAAATTGTTCTTTGGTGATTTAATCGTCGTCATCGTCACCATCGGCTTTCGTCATACATTTCCATAGAAATACACTAAAGGATTTATATTTGATGAATTGAAAACTAATTTTTAAAGAGCAGCTTCTTACCAACAATCGTCGCCGCCTAAACTGACGAGATATCTTTCATTGGCAACGAATCGAACGTTGGTCACGTTGTCCGAATGACCGTAATACGTCTTATGTTCAGCCTAAACACATCGAATTGAAATCGATTTTTAATCTTCAAACGATTTTCTATTTACTCCAGCTTCAGGACATGGAAATTTAAATAGATTCACTGCTCCATGATCGTCGCCAGTAACGATCGTTGATGATGTTGCATGAGCACAATTGATATGATCTTTTTTCACATCTTTTGGCCAAATGCCGAGAATATCATCTCCGATTGTACTACAAACAAACAAATAAATGCCGAAATCGCTTTCAAAATCATCGAATAATCAACCTTGTCCAAGTGTTCCAAACGATTTTTTCTATAATTTCATGACTTTTAATTTCTTCACCAGCCGGTGCGCTGAATATAAGTGCGTGATAACCAGCTGTACTCGCCTACGAAGTCAAATCAAATGAATTGAACAACAAAAAACCGAACAAGTTGATTTGAAAATACTCGAATGTATCGAGAATTAATTCCCCAGTCGATTTGGACGACAGGATCTTCGATATGAGTGACATAACCCGTTCGTTCGAATTTCTCTTGTTCGATATTAAAAAAGTCGATGCAACAATTTTCCGATGAAGCAACTAATAGTTTTCGATTTGGGCTGAATCTTTTTTGATTTAAAAAAAACAAAGACAACGATTGAAAAATCGTTTCTATCGAATTGACGTTATTACCGAACGCAAAGAATCGGCGCGTTTCGTTCTCGAGTTTTCGCTCGATCTTCTAATTTGCCGTTTTCACTTGAGAAAGCTACTAACGATATTTGTCCATCACGAAATCCGACAGCTAGTAGATTTCCTTCGATATCAAATGAAATACTACGAATTTCTTTTCCCATATCACGTTTAGCCACATGAGTCTATTTCAAATAAAACAAAAACGCAGATTTTCAATCAATTTTCAAACTAATTCAACAAAACAAGCGACATTCAACGAAATAATGAGTTTAACTATGACATTTAACTTACACTTTGAGTGAGTGAGTCCTTTTTTTTTCGAGGATATTTAGTACAGACAAGTGAAAAAAGCAAATCTGCTGAGTGAGAAATGATTTACCTTGCTATTGATACTCCAAACAACGAGATTTCGATCGTAACTTCCTGTGGCGAACATGGGTTCGGTTGGATGAGGTGAGAGAGCCCAGAGTTGACCTTCACCATGTCCGAACACTAAGGACATTGATTGAGAGCCGGTTTTTTCATCGATTTCGATGATATTCGAGGTTTTTAAACCGATTAAAATTTTGCCCTTGAAGAAAAAAAACAAGAAAATGTTTTTGGTTTTCGAAAATTCGCTTTTTCTACTTTCGTATTTCGACAAACAGCTCGAACACAAAGTGAATCGGTGTTCGATGAATCGAATTTAATCGTTCGTCCTTGACTCATTTCCCAATCCCAAACTTTAACGGGTTCTAACGTTCGTGTCGAACCCAACGAACGTCTAAAACAAAAAATTCATTTTTCTCAATCGAAATTTTCCAATTCTCTGCAACGAACTTTTCTTTTGCACCCGTTACAATACAATTATCCGAACTAAATATCGAAAATATCGGTCCGAAATGTGCAACAACTTTCTTCTGCAATTCATTTTTGATCCAAATAAAAATCGAACCAGTCATACTGCCCGTATAAGTTCGACCGTCCTAAAACAATCGCTCAAACTCGTTCGATCTCTACGAAAAACAAAACGTCGAACCTTTCCAAAAGCAATCGAAAGCATAGTCTGCATCTTGGCAGATCGTTTTCCATCCGCGGTTTTTGCAATCACGGCTTTTTTCTCGACTAATGTATTTCCTGCAACAGTCCAAAACTTCAAATGTTTAACTCCGGCTGTGACAAATTGATTGTCTGCATTCGGACGGAATAAAGCTCGAAAGATTCGTTCTTCCGATGCGACTGTACAAGCAACATTAACACCTTCTTCCCATCGCCAAACAGCAACCGTATGCGGAGCATCGACGCCCATTGACAACAAAAATTTTCCACTTGTCGAAAAACTTAACGAACAAACACCTGAACAACAAAATTATTATCAAACAACCACAAATTCTTCTTCTCTCTCTCACCTCGTTTATGTTTTCCTGAGAGAATTGAGATTGTTTTCATTGTCTTAGCATCCCAAATATGAATCGTTGGATTCTCTCCAATTTGTCCTGATGCCACAATATCTCTCGTTGGTCCGTGATGCACAGCCATTGATATAATATCATCCGTATGTTTCAAATAGAATCTCTGCGTGCCATTTCGAATATGTTGAACAATGCCAGCACCAGCTGCCGGATAGACAATCGATTCATCATCGGATAAATAGAACAGATTGTCACGACAATCGAAACCTCGATAACCGTGAATATGTTCTAATACTAAATCCTAAACGAGATTATCAATTGATTTAGTCAATTGTTTGGGTTTCAATTTTGATACAGACAACGATACGACCGCGTGGTTTGATGTCATGATCGACGTCGGCATCGGTTGTTGTATTCGGACGAGAAGCATTTAATAAGCCTAAACCAAGACCAGATCTAAACGAAAGATGATTGAAAATTCAGATAAATTCATTGGCAACTGACTTCAAAGCAACTTTAACTAAAGCTAATTCTTCATTGATTTTTCGTTGTGATGGTTTTACTTTTGCACGACTAAAACAACGACAAATCAATTCGATATTGATTTGATTCTTTGTTGAAATGAATACTTACATATGTTTTTGATTGGTTTTCTGTTTGATTTTCTCTTTTTTCTCCTCTTTAGCTCGATCATGAGCGATGAGAATACGTAGATTATAATCCATACTTCGATCATGTTGAACATCGGAATCGTAGCCTTCTTCTTCGGAATCTGTATTATCCGAATCATCACTTACACCTCGTTCCTGTCTCATTGGAAGAGCAGCAGCATTTGCCGAGGGTGTTGCTTTCACAGTTTGAACTGTTGTTTTCGCTGTTAACGATGATGATAATTCATTGCGTAGTGGATGACCGCCGTGTTTCCAAAGTAAAATTGCTACATCTCGACCACCGATTGAAACCAAATAGGAATTATCGTAGGTCCAACGAACACGTGTGACGTGAGCACTATGACCTGTATAACGTTTAAATTTAGCAGCTTTACCCTAGAAAATACGAAATTTTGGTATTATGAAATCAGAAATTTCAATTGAATTATTGACTTTAGCAGGCCATTGAAATAATTTGACCAGACCGAAATCATCTCCTGTTGCTAAAGTTGTTTTATCGGTTGATAAATGCGTTGAATTAACATCAGTTACATCGGTTGCTGGTGGCCAAATACCTTCGCAAACAAGACCTAAAACTCCGGTCCATGTGTGCCAATCTAAATTCTCAATATCCGTTGTTTTAATCGATGTCACTCTCGTTCCTCGAGGTGCTTCATAAAATAATAATTCCTTTGCTCCTGAATTTGTCTTGATTAATTTACCTAAATCAATCGAACAAAAAAAACGAAATAAATTCATCGATCCAATCGAAAATACCCTTTTTATCCCAATCGATATGCGTTATATACGAAGAATTTGCTTTACAAATTCCCATTCCTAATAAACCAACAACAACAACAGAAAAAAAAACCTGTTTTTCTTTCTTTTGAAAGACAAAATGTCAATTACGTTGTTGTGTTTCGACACTATAAATATCAACGAAATTGTCATGTGTACCGACTGCTAAATATCGTCCATCAGGTGAGAATTTAATATCGGACACTTCTTGATTTCGATGCTGAACAGACTTAATCAGTGAGAGATTGGATTCTTTCAAAATCATGAATTCTCCATCTTTAGTTCCAACGGCAACTGTTTCTCCGTCATGTGAATATTCACAAGTTCGCAATAGTTTGGCAAATTTAGCGAATCGAAGCATTCGACGCTCGGTTAACGACCAAATTCGAACTGTTTTATCGTCGCTTGCAGTGCAAATTTCGTATCTTTTAGGATGAGTCGCTAGACCCCACATTTCGCCTTCGGAATGTCCCTGAGCAACAACACGGATTTGACCGTCTTTTTCAATCTCACAGATTTCGCCACCATTTGTTCCGATGACAATACGACGTGTTAATGTTACCGAACGAATTGCTGTCGTTGGTTGTTCGGTTATTTGACCTAAATTCGAGAGAAAATTTTCAGTTTTATTGAAGAACAAAAACGACAAAATTCTACCTCGAGTATTTTTTGCGAGATTATCATTGGTAATTAAATAAGTTTTGATGCTTTTCGAAAAGTCTGGATTCCAGAGAATAACTTTACCATCTTTGCCTCCCGTTGCGTAACCCTAAACGTCCGTTTTTCATTCAAAAATCAAATCAAACTAAAAACAACGAACTTTTTCTTGAACAGCAGTTATGCAAAATAAAGGTCCTTTATGAGCATTATCGATTTTTTTCGTCAAAGCAGCGATATGCCAAATGTAGATGCAACCATCACCACCGCCAGTGATACAATCATTGACTGTTTTACCAAAAACAACGCACATTTGATTCTGTTTGCCTTGTTTGCCTGCAACATTGCCGAAAACTCCTTGTTTCGATGTCATACCGCCTCCTGCTTTCGCCCAAAATTTAATATGTTTAACACCAACGGTAACAAATCGATCGTCATCATGTGGATTCCATCGTAGACAAAAGATTTTATCATTATGACCTCTGAAGAACAAAAAAAAACAACAACAAGTTCAAATACAAAAATCAAACAAATGATAAATTTGAAACCGTTGTGCAGCTAATTTCTCTCCTTTTTTCCAATCCCAAATAACAATCGTTCGATAATCATCTAAACCAACTGATGCTAACAATTTGCCCGTTCCTATTCAACGATTCAAAATAAAAATCTTTCCAATCAACGACACAAAAATTCCTTCTTACGAGAAAATCCTAATGCTGAAATGCCTCGATAATGTTGTCCTTTCAAAATCGATCGTGTTTCTAAACTAACAGGATCCCAAACATGAACAGGTGGATCACGACCAATCTAGTTTTTGTTTTCAATTAAATTAAATAAATAAACATCGAAATCTACTTGTCCTGTTGCGACCAAGCTCATGTCAGGTGAAACAGCTAGACAAAGAATATCATCTGTATGACAATTGTAACATCGTTGAGTGTTCTGTTCAGTATTTAAAACAATTCCTAAGGCAGCTACATGATAAACAATTTCGTTTTTCAAACAAAACACATTGTCACGACAATCATATCCACGATATCTAAATCATCAATATTCAAACAAATTCTTGTTTTTTTCTTCTTCTTCTTCTTCTTTCGTTTATCTACCCGAATACATAGTCCAATGTGAGACCTTCCTCCGGTTGTTTTTGTCGTTTTTCTCCTGGTGGTAATTTCTGTTTCATTGTTTTTTTAATTTTCTATTCAAAATAATAAAAAAAACAAACAAAATATGAAACCAACAAGAAAATCTTCTCACTTCATAATCTTCTCTGTACAAATTTCGATCATAGGAAATCTGTTTTTCTTTTTCAATATCCGAATCGATTTCCGCTCCACTTAAATCCGAATCGGAATCTTCGGAATCCGAATCCAAATACGCGCCAACATGTTCAGCTGTTTGCAAACTATGAACATCTTCGATCACTCCATCGATCAAATCGACTTCTGAAACATCATCTAATCCCGGTCTTGAACTAACTGGTGCAACGCTCATTCGTCGTGTTTCAAGCAAAGCAAATGAATCCGATTCGGAGAGAAATTTCCATTGAATGATCGTTCGATCATCGCTTCCAATCGTAATTAAACGACTGTGATCATGAAGAAAAACAACTTTTGCTATTCGACTCGAATGACCAACATATTTTCGAAAATGAGCACCACGTTTTTCACTTGGAAAACGAAACAATTTAATAAGACCTGTTTCATCACCAGCTGCAATCACTCCATCCGATTCAACGACATCCAATGTCACGATGTCAGTTTTGTCGGCAAATTTATTCCAAATTCCTTTGACAGTTTTCGATTGAAAACTTGTGATCGTCTTCCACTCGGCGATTCTTTCGATTTTGTCATTCGAAACGATTTCCAATGCTAAATTTACAATTGATTTTCAATAAAAAAAAAACAAAATAAAACGTGAATTCATACAAGGAATTTCAACCAGAAATTGTTGTTTATGCTCGCCAGTATATCGAACGTATTTCTCATCGGCAGACCAATCGATACTCATCACACCGAGCATATTATCTTCAAAAATGACAATTCTATTTAACGAGAATGAAAATTGAATTGAATTACTATTTTTAAAACGAAGAGTTTTGAATTTATTTTGAACATCGTAGAGATCGAAACCTCCATCGACACAGCCAACAGCAAGATATTTATCATTTGGAGAGTAGACTAACACTTGAATACGATCTGTATGTTCGTGAATCTTAAAAATTGGCTCGACATGTTCGTGATTCTTTTGTTCTAATCTAAATTTACCAAAAACAAAACTATTTTATCAGAAAGAAAAAAACAAAACGAACGATGTCTTATAGATCTCAACTAAACCGTTTTCATATCCAACAGCTATTTGACTTCCATCCGATGAGAAATCTAAAGATCGAATAGCTGGCGGTGGTGAAGCTGCTGAATCAGACGGTGTCGGATAATATTTAATCAAACTCATTTTATCGCCATTCCAAAATCTGTTTTCATCAAAACAACAAATCACAAATCTTTTTCTTTACAAAAAAAAAATGAAAAACCTCAGTGAACAATCGTCGCCACCCGTTGCAAAGACATTTTCTTTCGGATGACAAGCTAATGCACTTAGATTCGTATCATGATGTGCTTGAACAATTGGCTGAGGAATTGAATTGCCATTTAATTCGAAACCATAGATTTCACTATCACGAGTACCAACAACACAATAACCATTTCGAGAAGCAACACTACACACACTGACTTCTGCAAACAAACGATTTCACACGTTCGATTTAGTTGCTAAGCAAGAATAATACCTTCGGCATCGTTAGTTAAACTAGGAATTTGCATTGAAAATCCAGTTGGAGTAAAATCTCGTGTCCAACCTGCGATAGTCCCGTCTTTACTACTGGTTAAAAAACCATTCGGATTGATATCAATCGAATAGATCGTCGCCTAACGAAATAAACAAACGAATCTCATTTGAAAAAAAAAGAAAAGAAAACTCGTTGCATACACTATGTGCAGGCGAAATAATTCGATCGAGTTTATTTTTCTTCCAAATAATGATATCTCCACTAATCGTTCCCGTAAAACATAGATTATCATTGTCATCGAAACCTTCTTTCGGCTCCTGTCGAGCAAATTTGCCGATGCAGAGAAGAGTTTGTGCTTCGGATTTACCGAAATCACCTTCTCGAAATTCCAAAGTATTTCCCAGCAATGTCCAATAACGAATATGTCGAACGCCACAAGTAACAACACGATCACCAAGAAAACTAATATCAAATATACGTTCAGTATGACCAGCAACGGTTGCTAAAAGTTTGCCTTGACGCCATTGCCAAATTTTAATCGTATTATCTGAATCGATTCCAACACTGGCTAATTTCTATTCAACAACACAAAACAGCAAATTAAAATTTCGAAGGTTTGTCTCAAATTGAAGATTTTTACTTCTCCATCTCCGTTGAAATTCAACGCACCAACGCCAGCTGTATGTCCTTGTAGAAGACTTTCTAGTTTCATAATTCCTTGAGTATCCCAAACGCAGATCTGCGCTGTTTTACCCATTTGACCTGTAGCAATCGTTGTTTTATTCGGATGAAGACAAGAACTAATGATATCTCCATCGTGACCGAGAAAAAATCGTTGCGATGGATTCGTTTTCGCATTGAGATTTTGAACAATTCCAACAGCAGCAGAAAAATAAACAAGTTCGCCACTGTCAGTTAAATGTATATTACTTCGGCAATTAGCTGATCGATAACCGTAAACATGTTCAAGACGAAGAGTCGACTTCGGAGCTGTACGATCGCCTGGATATTGAGACGCCGATGTCATTTTGTTTTTTTTTCTTTTTATTTCAATTTCTTTCTCTTTGAAAGTTCGTCAATCTGAAGAAATGTCGTTTGTCACCATTGACCGTTCTCATTGCTAGGAAACGGGCAAAGAGAACAGGTAAAACTCAGAGGGCGACACTTTTTTTGCTTATCAACAAACGGCGACATCGTGGCAAAAAACGAGAAGTTGTTTTAATCAAACAAAACAAAAAGAACTTGATATGTATCGAATGAACAAAATTTGACAGGGCGGCAGAGGAAAAAAAAGCCTCACGCGTATAATGTTCACGATACATAAATGTCGAATCTAATCATCGTCATGATCAACTTATAGAAAACAGACAAGGACAAAAAGTCAGTTCAAATTTAGATTGTATTGATGAGATGACTTGTGAGTCGAATCACATCGCATCAGGCATGCGTGTAATCGGTTTGGACAACGATGTATGTGCATGGTTATATGCCTATAGAATGAATTCTAATTGAGGTTGTTCGTCTATATTCTAATGTATTTGTCAGCATCGATTAGAACGAGAGCATGTCGTTGTCATCACAGAGAACAAATATACACATCGAGTGACAACAATCATTTAACAAGATAGATATCGAATATTGTCGTCAATGTCAAACTATAGACTTCGCGAATATCAGTGAAATGAAGTGTCAACTAATCACTTAGACACAACAAAATGACGAGTTCGTTTTTCGTATTTCTATTTTCATTGAAATAAATAAATGTAAATGTATATTTGAATATAAATACATCGATATCAATGTACGATTTGACTCGTTCATTTATCATTATCTCATTTACATCTCTTTTGTTCTTTTCGGTTGCTCGCTTGTCGAGATAGGTCATGTTTCGCATCATCATCATCATCATCATCATCGCCATCGTTCGTCGATAAATCATTCTCCCCGCTGCCTGACTGCTTTCTGCTTGTCAGAATATTGTTATTACGACATATAGAAAACGATTGATGATAAATGATGAGAGTTCGGCTCGTTTGTATCAATGTGATGTGAAGTCTCATATGTTATACGATCGATCAAGATCATCATTCTTCTCAATGAGTGACAAATGACCGACCGACGATGATAATAATGACGATGATCATACATACACGCATGTCCAGACCCCACTGATAGATAGATTTCGATGCATGTTTTATGTCATCAGTAAGTCAAACGATCATCATCATCAGTCGGTCAGCGGGATTTACGATGACAAGTCGACAGCAAAGTTCGCTTCTTTTGACACAACTGTCGACATTCATCATTAAGATGACAGCGACTTAATATTGAGAAAAAAAAAAGAAAATTTTTTTCTTCTTCTTCTTTGTCTAATAACCTATCCGAAAATTTGTTTTCTATTTCTGTTGCATGTCAAGCAAAGAAAAACAACGAGCTCTTAATTATAATCTCCGTGCTTTGCTATGCCTATCGAATAGATACGATATTTTTTTCTAATGTAATCAATTGAATCGATTATTTCCTCAAGCATTCTATCGCATTTCATTATTACATCTTGTCAGTTTGTTTTGTTTTGATTTGATTTCAATAGAAAAGAAAAACATGTGCGATCAATGATTAATGTTGAGCCTTTTTTTGTTCTTTCGAAACGATCGATTAATCAAATAATATCTCTCTCTTTCAATTGATTTATATTTGACATTTAATGAACTATATTTGTTCGAAAGAAGACAAACCATTGACATCAATCGCGTGTACATATGAATACGCTTTCGTTTATACTCATTTATCTATTTGAATCGATTGACAGTTGATCGATGTATATACTTCGTATCATTGTCGAAAGGAAGGAAACAAAAATCGTAGACATTGATAGAATGCGGCACGCTACATCGTCATCAGAGAAAACTAAAGTGAGATAGAGAGAGAATATAGATGGCATCTCGTTTCGATCCTGTCATCACTCATCTTTTCTCTCTCTCTCTGTTCTTGTTGGATGCTCTATAATTGGCATGTGTCAAACAGCGGTGTATGTATACTCGCGCTTGGAGGTCTCAACCATGATCATCATTTATCACACACATACATAGACACAAATCTCTTCTCTTTTTCCTACGCTTGACAGACAGATAGAGAAAAATGAGAGCATAAGAAAGAGAAAAATAGAGAGAGGGAGAGAGAGAGAGAGAAAAAAAAATGAGACGAAGCCAGGAAAAGTTTTCATTCATTTATTCATTGACTTTATAGATAAAGATTACAAACAACAACAACAACAACCGATCATCATCATTATTATTATTGTTATTCTTATCAATAATAGAAACTAACATGTCTTCCACGACTGCAACCAGTGCTTATTTAAAACCAGATTATCTTCAACCACTTACAAGTACATCACTTTCTTCATCCACTTCCGTATGTTATTATTATCAAATCGATTCATTTTCTTTTTGATTTTTAAAAATAATAATAAAACGTTTTCTCTCTCTTGTTAAAGTATGATGCAAGTCAAAGTCCATTAGCTCTTCTTGCTCAAACATGTTCAAGTATCGGCAAGGATTCTCCATCTCCACCCAGCTCATTATCTTTAAATAATTCGTTACTATCGACTAGTGCCTCACCTATAATAACATCTCTCGTCAGTAAATCTTCGTCCATTCTTTCATCAACGTCTACTAATGACAAATCATCGTCATCGAAACGTTCATCACCCTCATCCCAAACAAATAGTACAAACATAACGAAAAAATCAACACATCCAGTGAAATCACACGCGACACTCTCGTCATCATCTTCGTCTTTCATCGAATCAAATCCATTATCCGCTCATTTACCATCTCTATTCGATCCAACAACAACAACAACAACTACAACCGCAGCAGCATTTCTCCTTCGTTCATCTCTCGCCTACATCGCTGCTCAACAACAACAACAGCAGCAGCAGCAGCAACATCATTCATTCACATCGCCTTGTACAGTCCCTGGTTGTCTTCAATGTGAAACCGTTCGACATATTCTCGCTGCTTCGATGAACAATCAACCGTACAATTGCCATTGGTATTCTTGTCATGCAAGATTTTCGTCAGCTGATGAACTTGTTGAACATTTACGACATAGTCATACAACAAATTCAACAGGAAAATCTTCTTCCATTCATCATAATCAACATCGTTTTCATCCATATTTAAAACCGTCAATGCTCTTAAACAACAATGATCAGTTACCATTCTTTTATCCTCACTTGTCTTTGTCACCGATGACAGGAACAACACGACGTTCGAACAATAATACAAACAACAATAATTAATCTTCATCTCTCTCTCTCTCTCTCTCTCTGTGTTTCTCTCACTCTCTCGTTCGTCCGATTTTTTTTTGCTTTATCTTGAAAACAAGGTCACATTCATCATATGTTTTTTTACTATGTAGATTAAATAACCGATGGAATGATACCTTTCGCCTCATGTGTAAATGTCTATCCGTGTGCGCGTGTCTGTGTGTTTTCATCAACAATTACCGAAATGAATGCGTGTCTTCTCAGTCACTCACACATCAAGACATTTGTATAAACATTCTATCATGATTGACACAACGAACTCTGATGATATGTCTGTCATCATATATATACATATATATGATCACAAAATTAACCCTCAAATTCTCATTCATCTCGTCTTTCTTTGTTGATCTTAGAAATAATCTGTATCCGAAGTTTATTTGTTGATCTTACGTTCGTTTATCCGCATGTGTTTTACAGATGAATAGAAAACTCAAACGAGAATTTGCCAACAACAAAACAAAAAAAGACGAGTCGATCTTATTAATTAACGAAATGATGTGTTGGCATGATATGATTATCAAAAAAACTTCTCTTGTTTATATGTAAATGTCTGACAAGAGAGAATAGTTGTCGATTTGACATTGATTTCATCTGAAAGATGATAGATGAAGTTAACACATCAATGAATCGGTCTAATTATTTTCAATTCAATAATAAAAAACGAACAGAAAAGAATTAACAAATGAAGTTTTGCCGCAATGAATTCGTGTGAATCAACCATTTGTCATTGTCGAATTCGTAATAAATCGCGTATTGAATCGAATCTAAATCACCGGTCAGTTCGAATCTGTTCTCGGCGTAAATCGTCGAGAGATTTCCGTGTTGAATTGTTTTCGTTAGATTGCCTTCGATGATTCGATTTGTATCGTTTCCTGAAATTTGAATCATTATCTGACCGTAATCTTTTGACGAATCGATATTCTCAATCGAAACGACTAAAGTTCGATTGTCGTCGTCAAAATCGAGATGAACTCGAGAATTCCTGCGAAAGTAAAAATCTGAATTAATTATTTGAGAATAAGGAACGTCGTCTGTCAATGATAATAGACAATCGAGCGCATTTTCATCGGGAAATATTAATTTTATATATTGATCATCGATTTGACTCAAATCTAAGTGCGATTTAATAAGAAATTCTTGTTGTGAACTGTATTTTCCTCGTTGAGAACGAATATCCGAATAAATATATTGAAAATCAAAACGTTTGATAATATCAATTGTGTTGCCGAATTCCGTTTGTCGATTTGCTAGATTGCCTAACGAAACTTTCCATTTGATGTTCGAATTCTCGAGAATGCCTTGCAAATCAATTTGAATGAAGATCGGAACTGGACACATCGGTTGATTCGATCGACCGAGAAACTCGTTACAATATTGACTCGGTGTTAACGGACGAAAATAAAATCGAACATAATTTTTAATTTCATCGTCTGTTGAGTTGAGCTGATTACGAGATTTGATTGAACGACCACGAAGAATCGAAGAAACATTTTCTACATGAGTGTAGTGATAAATATAACCTGAATGAGGCGAGTTTTGAGCTCGAAGTCCTTGAAGAAGAAGTTCACCGGGCGTCGTTGTTTCGTCGTTGAGACCGGGATGAGTAAATAATTGTTGATTATCACGTTGGATATTTGCTTCGAATTGTGTTCGATTGCTTTTCAAATCAAGAAAATCTTTCGATGAATCCAAAGAAAATGAACTCATCGATGAAGTTATTTCATCGTCCATGAGAAATTCTCGAATTTCTGATTGAAATCTATCGTTTAATTGAAATTTGCTACAAAGTATTTGAGATAGTTTCGAGATAATCTCGTTGGAATTCCACGGCCGTGTGACGTAAATTCGATTGTCAATCGAATGAATCGATCGTTTAACAACGGGAATCGTTTGATTGTAAAACAATTCTAATTGATCGACTTCGAACACTTCGAAATCGAGATCAATTCGATGAGTTTGGATATTTTCCCTGTCAACTAATTCGAATAGATACGATTGAAGATCACGTAATCTCGAACGAAGTGAAAATGATAGTTGAGGATTGAGAATATTCGGCACAGTTAAATCTTCGATTTGAATCAAACGAATACGAAAAAAATCGAGAAAATGTCCGAGATTTCGATGTGTTAAATTTCCTGAACTCAATTTAATTTGATCGACTTCATTCGGAAGAGTGAATTCTTTGTTTAGCGAAAGAACGAGTTGATTTGTCGGAAGAAATTGATTGTTCGTTGTACTTAGAAGATAAAACAATTCTTTCGGTCGATATTGATCGTATTGTCGTTGATCTAATGTCGAAAGAAAGTCCATGAATTTCGTATAGATCCGTTGAATCGACGCTTCGATTTCATCGTCGATTTTCGACCGATTATAAATCGATTTCAACAGTTTCAAATGATCGTCAATCGAAAGACTTGTTTTAAATTGAAAAAATCTTTGCCATTCATACGAGAGATGATGATTAGGCGATTGACATGCAAATACCGGTAAGAAATCTCCGGCAAATGGTTTCAAATCATTTGAATAAACTTCAAGACTTCGTCGTAGTTCGCCTGTGATTGTTGGAATACAATTTCGTGTTCGAACAAACCAATAGGGCAGATTATCGATAGGAAATTGTTGATTATCACGGAGAAGAATTTCGGATTCGATTAATTGTTTGATATTTATCGAATGGAAAACAGTTTGCCAGAAGAAAACAGCGAAATTATAATTGTTTTGAGTGAATTCTAAGAAGGAAATCGTCAAACGTCGATGAAATTGTAAAGACGTGTATCGAAGGAGATTCTCTGTCTGTTTGAAACGATAAGCTGCAATGATTTCATTGTGAGTATTTTCATTGAATTGAATTAATTTAATATCTTCTTGAACACCTAACAGTTGAAAAAAGATTTTCTTTTGTTCGGGAGTTCCTTCGATCTGTTGCAAATAAATCGTCGAAAGAAAATTCGATGGATCCAATCGAAAATCGCCAAGACTAACTTTCGGAAAATATTCATCGGAAAAATATAATTCATCTGCACAAACGAAATTTCCTTGACAAGACATTAGTTTGAGTTTATTTAATTTCTGTATAAGCTCCATACGTACGTAACCATGTCGATAACTGTCAAATAACTTTCTAATCGTTTGTAGAAAATTACTCGGATTGATATAATGACGAATATCCGGCAGAATCTTTCGATGAATGAATAATTCATCGGTTTTCTCAGTTAAACCGAATGATCTCAACCATTCAAGTATTTCTCGATATTTTTGCATCCAAACGATGATCGTCGGATGAAGATACGGATCAGTATCGTGATTAGCTGCCCAATCTGCACTGTTGAATTGAGATGGAAGGTAGATTGACTGAACTGATCGAAGGACATTCGCGTGATCCATGAGAAACGGAAGTTGCCGTAGACGATCGTGAATTTGCGGTTGTTTTTGATATTCATTGAAAAGATACTGGATAAATTGAATATTTTGTTCGATTGAAAAGTTCGTCAAGAATTCATTTGAGTTTAACATTTGAAAACAATGTTCCCAAGTAAAAAGTTCGATTTGAAATTGACGAACACGTTTATTATTCGGAACGAAAGGATTCTCAGCGAGATTCGATTTCGTCGAGCAATTTCGACAGAAATACTCTCGAATCAATCGATATCCAATACAATTCGGTTTCGAAAAGCCTGTTAAATCGATAACAGCTTCGTCGATTTTCAGAAGTCGATTTTCATAGTTAACTAAAAACGGAACATCGTGAATCGCTCGATCGCAATTCTTATTGAAACATTCAGCTAGCTCGTCTTTAACATTCAATCGTTTCGGCAAGAGATCAAGCGCTTTTTCACTCCATTTCTCTTGTCGTTTCAAAAATCCAATCCAATTGATCATTTGCCGAGGAATTTGTTCGAATAAAAACCGATTCCAAGGTGAATCGAGTTGAATATACTCTCGACTGGCATTGACAAGAAATTGTGCGTTGACTAAGATCGGCAGATTGTAGGTCGTGATCTTCGTTGGAAGATAAGTAAATAGTGCACTTTGTTTGCCTTGGACACTTTCGATGTTATCGTTTCTATCGATACAAGCAGCGAGAATCATTTCGGTTTGAGCTGCTGTTTGAAGTTTTTCAGGGAGACGAAGATCTTGACGAGCGAGTGAAGGAACTTCGATTTGAGAGGAAAATAATAACCAATGAGAAATGGGTTTTGAATCACAGATGATTTTAATCGATTGATCATGAAGAATGTGAATGTTGAGAAGAGTTTCTTGAGGAGAATTGATGGAAAATCGAATTGTTCGAAGATTTCGAAGGAACATGAAAACATGTGGCTGCTGAATTAATTGTTCGATAGCTGATTTTGTTTCTTCGCTGTTTTTTAATTGAACAATCGTTGCAACAGCATCCAATTGTCCTACAAACCATTGTTGAATCGATTGAGGAACGTCTTTGCGTTCGGTCCAAATCGGACAAATTTGCCAAGGAAATTCGAACGATCGTTGATTGTTTTTCTCCCAAGTTTTTTGATCTTTCGTTCCCCAATTTGAATTCCATTGAAAAGCTTTCGACTTCGATTCAAATCGAAAATATTCTCCTTTGGACAAAATCCAAACGCAATCCGATTTGCCGAAAACAGCTTTGAAACCCAGACCTTTGTAACCTGTTTTCTGTTGATCGTCTCGTTTTGTACTACAACCAATATCACATAAACCTTTGACATCATTTTCATCAAACGGTTTTCCGTTATGACAAACGATTAAATATCGATGTTCGACGATGGAAATTCGAAGAATCGACTTCGAATGACATGAATCATCACAATTTTGAACAAGTTCATAAACAAATCGAAGTGGATCGGTATACAAATCGTTCGATAACGATTTCAACGAACGTGCTTGATTAACTGCCTGTTGTGCGGTTAAATAATTCGTATTCTCACGAAAGATTTCGTTAACAATACTTTTCATTTTTCGAAAATAAACATACGCAAAGTCACGTTAAATTCTATTTTATTTATCAATTTGTATGTCGGCTGTACGGAAGAACAAAAAATGATTAAGAGAATTTAACTGTGAGTCATTTTTCGAGTAGTTTTTATTGTCCTCCATTTTGCTTTTCCTTTTATCTTCGGTAAAAACCAATCGAATGCACTTTTACTAGTTAAGGAATGTTTTTTATTTTCTTTCTCCTTTTGACATATTTGTATTTAAAGGAAAGACGTAAAATAATGATTATAAATAAATACACACACGAAAGAAAAAAACTGACATCTGATTTCGATTTGAGATAAACATGAAAATTAGATTTAATCGGTATTTACACTTTGTGATTGCGGAGCTAATAATTGTCGAATAAATTCATCTTTTAAACAACCTTCAACGAACTGTGTCAACGTCAATGAATGACAATATCCTTCGGAACTATTATCAAATATAGCCATCATGCTTCTCTTAGCCGAATAGATCAATTGTTCGATATCTGAATGAACATGATTCGTATGTTGAGACGAATTAAATCGAATAATAACATCGATGACTTCGAGACATTCATTTCGTGTTAATAAACCATTACCATCGATGTCAAACACTTGAAATATCCATTCGAGTTTCGTTTGTGGCGAACTATTCATCGATGTCATCGATAGACCGATTAGAAACTCGCGAAAATCAATTGTATTCGATTTATCGAGATCAAACGCTCGAAATATATGTTGAGCAAAACGTTTGGCATTTCCATTTGGACATAACGATGTGTACATTGTAATGAATTGCTTTCGAGTCATAAAACCGTGAGGACAATCGGAGAGGAATTTCTCGTGCCTAAACATTTTCCTTTTTCAACAACAACAAAAAAAAAAACGTTTTGATAAAATCGATTTACCATTGAAGAATTTCGTCTCTGTTGAAATGAGTTATTGTCGAGAGAATTTGTATTTCTAATGGCGAGAGAGTTTTGTATTTCGTTGGGAAACGATGAAAGATCGAGTGTAGACTCGATCCAAGTTTACTGAATAACCCGTGTTTAGTTCGATTTCGTTTGAAATGATTCAAAGTTTGAATTGATGATCGTCGAGAATCATAAGTAAAATCAGACCGTAACGACGAACGTGAGTCCGTTCGTCCTAAAGAATCAAAACTATCTTGAGCAACAACATGTTGAGCCATGAAAATTATCTTAAAGAGAAGAAAAAAAAGGAGAGTTAGCACTCAAGAATTTGTTTTCTTTGCACAAGACTAAATTTTGCTGAAGAAATCAATACACGAAAAAAGAAGAAGAAGAAAATAACATCTATTTTATTGAATTAGACCAATGTGACGTTTGCCAATGCACAATATTTGTGAATATGAGATAAATGTTCACTGGATAAACCGGTTTGTATTACATTTAGGAACTAAATGAATTCGTTTTTTTGACGGAAATCAATCGAAAAAATGAAAACGAACTTGATTTGGATGCGCAGCTGTCAATTTTTGCAAACATTTGGCTAGATGACACCGGGCATCGGGTATACTCGTTGCAAATATGTCTGTATGTGGTTTTTTAGCAAATGCCAAACACGAAAATGCAGGAGTATAATCTATTCAAAACAAAAAAATATCCTCGTATTTATATCGAAATATGTGCATCTGTAGGTGTATTTCATCATCAATGACGTTGTTTTCAAGTAAATTTAGACACAACATCGGTATGTATGTATTACTATCAGTCACCTGAGAGAGAGAGAAAATTTACCTGGAGTATCGTCCAATTCGACGAGTAGCTCTTCTTCAGTTTCTTCAGTAGTCAATTTTTTCTTTTCATGAATCGACATGGTTTGTAGCTCATGACTCGATTCGAATAGTTGAAGTAAACATTGAAGTAAAGGTAACCATAAATGCGTAAAATAAATTCCAGTCGTCATAGGGACTGGATCGCAAAGAATATGTGTCACGCCAATGGCGCATAATTTCTTCTCGTTTTCATCGATTTTCGATAATTCAGGAAGAAATAATCGTTCGATTACCATTTGAAACATACTGAAAACATCGAATTACGAACAAAAAAACGAGAAAATTCAATTCAATCGATACTTTGTTTGAATATTATCGACTTGTGTGATCAATTCTTGAGCACCGTATTTAACAACAAAATAACAAAATGATTTAATAATCGAATGAATTAATTTTTGAGTTTTAGCTTTGGTTAAACGTGTGAAAATGACAATGAAAATATCTTTGAGATAATTATCAAGATGAATTCGTGGCAAATGAATAATTAAACTATTCAAAATAGCGAAACCTTCGTGATCGTGAACTTTTGATTGAGAAACAAGACGTTGGAAGATTCCGAGAACAATCGTCTAAAGAAATTGTTGACAAAAAAAGAAGAAAAAAAACATCGAAAAAATTTACTAATTTTTCTAAGACAATCGTTTCAGCAGCTTTTTCGATGTAAGCTTGAAGAAGTCGAGATAGAGCCGGAATATTTCCACTTCGATCCCAAAATGCCGGTGTTAAAATCGATTGAAAAAGAATTCGATACGCATCCGGCAACGGAATCGAACCGACCGGATGTGATTCGATTAGAAACCCGAGAATTTGAAGAACATAAGGAACAAATTCCGCAACATCATCAGCAAAGATCGGTGTAAACACAGGAAACAGAACTTGTTCGAATTGACTCAACACACCAGGATTAAGAGCGACACTCGTTCGAATTAGGACCGTAATTGTTTCGAATAGATAATGATTGAAATTCGGTTTATTAGGATTTCGACTCGAACGTTTGAGAATCATAACTAATTTGTCCATTAATTGATTTAGATAAGGTAAAACAGCGTCGTGAAGTGACGATGAAAGTCTCATTACCGCTCTCATCACGTATTCGTTTTCATAGTATCTCTCAGCAGTTAAAATTCGAAATGAACTGTCGAATATCGATTGTGCAAGAGGAATTAAATCATTCTTCGTGATGGCTAACAGCTTTTGATCGGCTGCATATCGAACAAGTAGCAAACGTTCGATGGCATGAGCTGCATACGTTTGAACAACAAGATTATTCGACGCTAAATACCTCGAACATTCAGCAAACGATTTCACTAAAGTGTCTCGATCGAGTTGATTGCGAACATTGATCAGAAATTTCAAACAATCGGCTTTTATCAATGGAAGACTATTTACTAAACGAAAAGTTCGATCAATCGAAGATTTGAAAAAAAAGTCAATTTACAATCGGGATTTTGAAGTTCAGGCAAAATACTCGAACTGTAAAATGCTGGTATGCTGATAAAAGCACTTGTTTTAGTTATTCCAAGCTAAAGATTTCCGAAAAAGAACATCGTTGAATTCGTCGTTCGTTCGAACAAACCTTTTGTGTTTCTCCTTTGGACGCAAGTGAAAGAACAAGAAATATACAAGTGTCTTTTTTCGACCAATTCTGCACGGGATTTGCCGAATATTCCTAAAGAAAATTTCGTTCGAAGTCAATTTAATTGAATTTCTCGAGAAAATGAAACTTTTTGCATGACATCGACGTATTGACTGTAGAGAGCGACGACTTGCGACTCGAAAAAGATGCAAAGAGCTTGAAGAAAATCACAAGCCGCTCGACGACGTGTCGCCGAATCGGATTTTTCGATGTCCTTTCGAATGTATTCTTCGGGATTGTCTTCGAATTCTTCGACATCCGATTCTAAATCAAATCGAAACTCATTCGAACGAAGAAAAAGCAAAAGAAAATTTCACCTCGAAGAAATAAATTCGGCAGAATCACTTGTTCACAAACGATTTTCAACGTCTCGCCGCCCTCGAACATCGCACAATGATGACTTCGAGCTGCTAATTTCGACAAAAACGTCATCGCCGTTCCAACAAGCTGAGAAAGAACAACAAAATTCCTTTTTTTTTCGGTCAATCAAAAGACAAATTACGTCATCGAATGACGGCGAAAGATTCAATCGAGTCAACAAAGACCAAATCGCCATGGCGAATTGCGGAGCAAATGGTTTGAATTCATCACTATAATTATCAGCAAAAAGCGCAACTGCTCGGCAGATTTCTGTTTTAACTTGATCTAAAATGCCCGGATCGTGTCTCTACAAAGACGAACACAATTCGTCGAAAATGAAAACAAAACGAAAATCGATTACAGTCGAATGAAGTTTTGGATGATCGTAGGAGAGTAATGTCATGAAATGCGTCATGTAAAGCGTTAGATTCTCTTCGAAATGATCGGGTAATTCCTAAACAAAACTTAAAATCGACTTGCCAACGAACGATTCACGTTACTTGAGCATTGAGATCATAGAAAATCTTCACGCAAACGTACAACGAATCGAAGATGTTCTTCATTTCGAGAAAATCCGATTCTTTTTGCGGATAATAACCCATCAATGACTAGAAAACAACTCGATTTAAAGTCACATGAAACCAAAAAGCGATCTACTTTGAATAATTCAGTGAAAGCCGGTGCGAATTTCTCGAGAACCAATTTAATTTCGAGCCAAAGTTCGTCGGATTTTTGCTCGTAACGATATCGTTCGAAGAGAAGATGCGCTGTTTTAAGAACGCCATTAATCGATTGAAATGAATTCTGTGTCGATGGTTGTTGAAATTGTCTGACCATCGTATCGAGGAGATTCGGCCATTGATCAGGAAAATCGCATTGGCCAATAACAGTGATCGCGTCGGATAGTTGCTGTTGAATGTGTTCAGGTGAACGAGTCATTAAATCGACGATATGTTCTTTGATTTGATTGCGATCTCGAACTGAAATCGGATTTGTTGTCGATGATGACGCGTCTAACGATGGCCAATTGCGTTTGATGAAGTTTTTGAAGGTGATTACAGCTGCACGACGGATTTCATCGGGCGCTGTCGAACGTTCGCTGAGAGCTAAGAGGAGAATTGAATAGTTTTCATTGCGTTCGACTTGTTTTAAGGCTTTTTCAGCTAAATTTAAGTTTTTATTTCAATAGGAAATCGTTTCTTTTTTTGAAATTTCTTACCTTCTGCACGTTCGTCACCATTCGGTGAAAATGTTTTACGTAAATATGCTGAAAGTGAATCGAGATTTTGTTCATTTATTTCCATTGTTTTCGTTATTCTGTAATTGAATTCTACAACAAAAAGAATTTCAATGAATCATTTTTTTTTCGTACTAATTTAACTCGATTGTATTCATTCTATCAGAAGAAGAAGTATCTTCTTTCGATTTGACGATCGAATAAAACAACCAAAGAGATTTTATAGAGGTCGTTAAGTAACATTCTCTCATAAAGTTACTTAGCTTTCTATAGAATTAATCTACCTTTATTTCGAAATAAAAAAAACGACAATAGTAATTGAATTTCGAATGAATTCAGATCCAGAGGTAGTCACGATGGTCGATCTAGATACTTTTGTTGTTGTGACTACACCTGGAACAATATTTGGACCTAAATATGTTGCTTGGCCGTCAGTAGCAAAGACCCGTATACGCTTGATTTCCTAATAAATTGACATTATTTAGAATCACCCTCAAGATGCTCCATTGCCAACAATTGTCGTTGCAATCAAACGAATTAGATTCAACAAGAAAATGATTGTCGAAATAATCATTATCCGAAAACATCTAGCTGATAACGCATTCAAACTACCAGAACGTGAGAAAACTATTCAATTTAAAGAAATTTTCGCATAGTTTCTTTTTCTACTCAGCTCCTAGATTTCAAATGATAACAAAAGTCCGTCATATTTCAAAGCCGAAACAGCTCTCCTCGAAAATAAACGAAATATCTTTCGATTTCATGAGAATTCTTCACTTATCAAAAAATTACGAGATGAAGCGATGCAATTAACATTAGAATTAACACACGAGATACAGAATGAATTCAAACAACTGAATAATCAAACATATCAACGATTAGTAGGTAAATTCCAAAGAATTGTTTTGTTTTATTGATTCGTATTTTGTAAATTGAAATACTTGTAGAACATCAACTCAACTCTTATCATGTGTTGATGTCAAAGCTGAATATTTCATAGTTTTTTTTAGTATTGATTATCTTTCGAAAGCATTTTCAACGGCTTGCTGAAAAATGCTCTACCAATGTCAAAGAAATGAGAACTTGAACTTTATGATATTTATCGAATTGTGTTTTTATGATTTATTTCAAAAGAAAAACAAAGATTTTTTTTCTTAAGCAAAAAAGATTTCCGGATCACTGAGAGTATCACTTTGAACAGCCGACCATGATCTCCAGATATTTTCCGATGGAGCCGAACAATCTCTTTCATAGTAATCTTCAATAAAAATTGTCGATGATTGATGATTATTTCGAATTAATAAATATAATAGAACAATTTCACCATAAGTAAATAACTTGAAAAATGCAGCAATGCCAATCATTGCGCCGTTGAAAATCGTATAAGTCGAATTGTATGATGAAGTCGAACAGATACCACCAATTTGACCAATTAAAACAAGAAAACTAACGATTATAATCGCAGTTGCAAATAAAGTCGAACAAAAATGCATTAGAATAGCGATGACACAAGCTGATGAATGACGTCGCCAAAGAACGAACCAAATACTCAATGGAGATAAGAGTAGAAAAGGAAATGACCAAAAGCCAATGGCAAATCGATAGGCACATGTTTGAGTCACGGTCAGAACGATTTGCAAAGCTAATATCGCCAGAATACTGATTAATTCAGTCAATGAAAATGAAAAATGCGTTAAAATATTCAAAACTGAACGAAATTCTCGTCGAATATAATCGTCCGAATAGTTGTCATACATTTCTCTTTGTTATCAAGTCTCTTTACACTTGCACAAGTGAACATTTAAAAGGTCATAAATCTACGATAACAAACGTTTCTTTTCTTTTCTTTTCTTTTCTTTGTCGTTCGACTTTCTCCGAGAATATAACAACAACTGTTATTATAAATCACTTCAACACTCATTCAACGAAAGAATAATGTTCAATTCGAGACTAATTATTTCGTTTTCTTTTCTTTGAGAGAGTGAGCTGCTATTTATTAACTAAAGAAGCAAATGAACGAGACGTTACGACGATGAATCAGAACAAAAAAAAAGAATGAGAATAAGATGAGACAAGTCAATAATACAATTTTACAAAATCCGAGATTCTTGTTTTTGTTTTCTGCCGATTAAAAACTAGGTAAACTATCATCTGAACCAAATGTTACGAAATAAATCATAATCGTTGTAAATATAACAACATTAGCCGCCATTATAAAACTCATTGAACCAATAGCAATCTACAAACAAATTCGAAAGATTAAAAAAAAACGAGAAAATAGTAAAATTTCGTCTTACAGTTCCAGCTCGGCACATCACAGCCGGTAGGCCAAATGCCGAAACAACGATGACACTCGTAAGAAACCACATGAGATCTGTACCCGGACTTGTCTCGCGCATTCCATAGCCGCTATCTGATGAACAGCGACGTGCAATTGCCAATGGAATTGGACAAAGAACGTAGAAGATAATGACGAATGTTGGCCACCAATTACTTCAAGAAATAAACAAACAAAAATCAGCAATTTCGATTGCAAAACAAAGATTTACGAACTATTGGGAAAGAGCACAACCTAAGACCAATAAGGTCAGGCCAACGGATGCTAAAAATGCCAGAAGAACAACACTAAACAAAAGAATTCATTCGATTTCATCGTTTTTCTTCGAAATACACTTGCCCTAGAAAACAAACTCAGAATTTCCTCTTCGAAATCTCAAATTTTACCTTTAATTCCTTGAAAAAAACCCATTCGTTTTCTATCTACAAAAAAAAACAAACACAAGAGAAAAAAAAACTAGAAACTAAACGTTGTTTGTTTTCAATTCCACGGCCATGGATTGACACGATTTTTTCTCATCAAAAACTTGATCTTTCTCTCCATTTCATTATTATAAATCTCATGGGCTCTAAACATCAACAAAATCCTCGTCGATTTTCCCGTTGAAACAAACGCATTTTTACTTTTCATAGCAAAGTCGGCCTCGTTTTCGAAACGGTTTTTCATATCGTTCCCACAATCTCGCCGTTTTGAACACATCTTCGTTGTTCAACACACTAAAAATTCGAACCGATGGTTTTCATTTTTCGTTGTGTTGTTTTTTTGTTACCGATTGAGCGCTCGATACGCCAGATCGACTTCGCCGTTTCGAACCCAGACAGTCCGAGCTAAGAATCTCGAATGAACATTCCACATCTACAAAAGGCAAATTCTATTTTCAATATTTATCAAAAAAGAAAACAAATCAATTCGTTCCAACAACAACAACAATAATAATAGAATATCTTATTCATTTTTACAAACAAATTCTACTCGTATCTGACCAAAAGAAAGAAGATTATGTACAAAGATTCAAGACATTGGCTGCCGATGAGGACGGAAAAACGCTCGTTTAACACGAGTAGCCAACGAGGATTTGGTTTTGCTTGGCTTTTTCTCGATTTCGTTGGTTTGTTTGAGTTCATTGGCGAGGCCAGTCGTGCTGTAGGACTTTCGTCGACGTGTGGAATTGAGATTAGTCGCGTTTTCAGGATGAATAATCGAAGCAGAAAGCGTTCGAAATAAACGAGATTTGTCTTGTTCGTCTGTCGATTGATGATTATTCGAAAACGAGAAGCGAAAACGCGACCGTCGACGCGTCGAACTCTTGTTTTTCTCGTTGTCGGTCGTTGGTTCGACGTTTCGAAAACATTCTTCGACTTTGCGCGTGAGATCGTCGTCGTCGATTTTTTCATAGGGATTTTTGTCTTCTTCATTTTCTTGATTGATTTTTAGTAGCTTCCGACGCGGTGTATCGTCGAGAATTTCATTGGCATCATCGTCGGATGCCGGTCGTTTCGGCGTCTGAAAAAACGAAATGTTTTTTGAAAGAAAAAGAAAATCGACGTACTCGAGTCGGTGTCACGCCGTTGGAGATCGGCGAGAGGACTTTGTCTTTGCGTTGAGCGGTTAGTTTCGGTCGTTGAGGCGTTTCGCAGGCTGGTTGATCGAACTCGTTCGTGTCCATGCATGTCGAGAGATTGAGCTGCTTCTTTTTGGTTAAAATACATTCGCTAAACGGTGGTCCCGGCGGATCGAGCATAACTGTGATACAAGTTATGTTATCTGCACGTAACATTCGTTCTTTCCAGAGAACTAACGCTTTTTGAACGAGTTCATGCGAAGGATTGCGAAACGGACGTTCGTCATCGTCCTACGACAAACAAACAAAAAATCATTAGAAAATTGTTTCGATCGAACAAACTTCGGAATTTAAAATCATTTCTTCAGTTTTAACATCGCAATTTCGCACGATTTCCACGGCGACTTCAGGCGTGATCATGTTCCAAAGTCCGTCACTCGCCAAGATCAAACACCGATGTTTATTCGGCTCGATTTCGATGACAGTCAGTTCAGGTTCAGGCGAAACCGAATACAAATTCGTTTGCTGATTCAAACTCCACAGATCGCCGAGCGCTCTCGACACGGCGAGGAACGGAATTTGCTCGTATTCAATCGTCGTTCGTAAAGTTTCACTTCTGTAGGCATTCGCCGACGAAATCAACCGCTGCCGATTCCAAACAACTCGATGGACACCGGCTTTGCACAAAACATTGCCGCCACTCTCTCGAATTCGTTTCAATTCGCTCGGATCCTCGGGTTTATGGTCGCGCGTAATCCGCGTACCTTTCCAATTGTCGTACAAAGAATCGCCTTCGCCGACGACCACCGACGAATCTCCGACGTGACCGATGTACAATTTGTTTCCTCGGACGAAAATAACGCTCGCCGTGCAGCCCGAGGTGCTCGTGAGGCCAGATGAGGTTTTCGTCCATTTGTCGACGTGATTCCACATGTCGTTGTGACACGAGAGGAAACCTTTGCGAATGGCGGAGAGGATTTGTTTGTCGTCGGAGGTTTCGGACCAGAATTCGTCGTGTTCGAGAATGTGCTGACAGAGATGTTGACGAGCGAATTCAGCGGCTTCTTTGCCACCGTGACCATCGAATATGCCGAAATAGGCTAACGAAATTGGACTTTCTTTGTCGGACGGATTTAAACGTTGTAAAGCAATTGCATATGTATCCTCTAGAAACGAAATTTCGATGGTTTTTTGTTTTTTTAATTTCAATGTTACGTACCCATGTATTTTCGACCACCTACAAAAAGAACAAATCGATGAGAGATTGAAAAGAAAAATTCGAGAGCAATGACGATACCTTGATTACTATTTGTCGTTATTCGTAAATTAACTTGTACACAGTCACTCATTTTTATTCAGTTGTTGGTGTTATTGAGTGAATTTTTGACGATAATAATAGATGAATATTAAAAAACCAATCGTAACAAAGCATTTGTTTTGTGTTCAGAATTGATTTTCTCATTCGATTCTTTGTTGACCAATGACAATCAGTTCTTTGACGAACATAGATGTCCTCGGTTTGTATCAAGGGGTTAACAATCATTTCGTAATTTTATGATTTATTTTGAATTCTAAATGATCTAAATCAAGTGTCACACCCCTGGTTTGTACGAATAAGAAAACTCAAAAGTTGATCTATTTTTAGACAAACAATCATATCCTTTGAAGTTCTCTTCGCTCTGGATTTTCATAATGGAACGAGGGAAGAGATAAAATTACAACACACATATACGCATATATAGATTCCGTCTGTCTGTATGTTGTGATTAAATATATGAGCCGAGCATTGAAGGTCATGTTTTATAATACTTTCTAATTTTGAATTCTTTTCAAGGATACTCGTTTTGACAAGTTTAAGTGGTCAATCTAACCCTCAATCCCACTTTTTCTCTCTTGTGTGTACACAATGCTCATTCGTCTTGACAATGAGCGCTGTTTCCTGGAAAATTTCTTTATTTTAAAGAATGTCAATAACATCTCCCGTGTTCAGTTTTTTTCCTCTCGTTCCCATTGAATTACTAATTATTTTTTTAAAAACGCGTAGACATATATTGAAGAATAAAGAGAAGAAAAAACGTCGTTTATTCTTTTTCATCAAGGGAAAAAGAATATGATGAATTTTTTTCTTTCTCTTTCAAAGTTTTTGGAGTTAAAGTCAAGTATCGTAAATTGTGCTTTCATATTCATTCGTATGCGTTTTATACACCAAGAAAGAAGAGAGAAAAAAACGTTTGGAATCTTATACAAATTTAAAGCATTTGCTCGTAAACTAGCAGACTTTTTCTTTTATCTTCAATAAAAAAAAAAAAAAAGAAAAAAGAAAAACTCCAGAACGAAGATAAACAACAGCCGTTTGTTCACACACATGTTACTTTTACCATCGATCTCATTTCTTCTCTCTCTCTCTCTCTCTCTCTCTCGTTCTCAGTTTTTTTTCTCTTTTCTTCTCAGATGTTTGACGACAACGACTGACGAGAAGAAAAAAAACACTTGGTGTTTTTCATTTTGACTAGAATTTCTTTCACTTTTACATCTATACACTCAACACATACAGAGGTCTCGACTCAATAACATTCACAACTTGCTCAATTCGAACGAACAACGCAACAGCTGTTCGGAACTCGTTGTTCATCAGATGACGATGAAGGTAAAATTACAATTCGCCGAGATGAATTCAATGTTAAACTAATAATCTCAAATTGAAATCAATTCTCAGTCTTTTGTTGTTCGTCAGTAAGCTGAATGGGTAACTGAGGAAATAGTTTTGATGGTTTCCGTGTGTGCTTTCCAAAGAAACATTGGAGATTAATACTCTTTCTCTCTCTAGCTCTCGTTTTTTTTTCTCATTTCCTTTTTTTCTCTCCTTGAGAACGACACGGTGGTATTACAACAACAGTCAATACCAAGTGATTCTCTAGTCAAACCGTCTATGTCAAGAACGTTGATTCATCGAACGAACAAAGAATTCGATAAATGTGCAGAACTTTTACGGAATATTTTAACTGTTCAAGGTAGATGAAATTTCATTTTATTGACTTTTTATTTCAATATTAAAAAAAAAGAATCACGTCGAAATTCAAAATCATCGATTATCGGCGACGTTAATCGAAAAAATCAACAACAGCAACAACAACAACAGCAGGTACAACAATGTCAAGTAACTTTAAGACCGAAAAAGGCAAATACAAAATCATCTTTGACTAAGACAAGTAATTCATTTCGAATAAAAACTAACTTTGAATTCAATCGAAATTCTAGATCTTAATCCAACAGGAGAATTAGCCGATCGGCGATCTCCTTATTCACCAACAAAATCTCTGTTATCATCAACAGGTGCACCTGTCGAGGTAAATATTCTCTCTCTTTCTCCTCATGCGTGCTTGTGAATCATGACTTCAATGAATATTTTTCTTTGTAAAGGATGCGTCTTTAATGAAAACTCGTTTGAGTCCGAGTAAATCTCGTAAAATTCAAACACATTCTCCATCTCCGGCGAAGAATTCTTCGTTAATTTCGAATAAATATCGTCAAAAATCTCCTCCATCACCGAGCCGACGTCGTCGTCGAACTCACGAACAACAAGAATTCATTCGAAGTTCTTCATGCGGTGATTTACCATCGAAAAATTCCCTTCAAAAAAAACAAACAAAAATTCTTCCCGAAGAATTCGTCTCTCATTTGACGAAAATTCGAACGATTTCAAAACAAATTCGAAATAAAAACACAAACGCACAGAACGGTTCGATTCAATTGACAAAGATAAATAAAACGAATAACTATTTTTCTTTCAGATTCCGAATGTCATCGACTTTGGAATGAATTAGAAAGTTCACTTTCATCTGCACTTGCCTATGCTAATGATGATATTCAATATCAACTGTCTCTTCAACCATTGAGAGACGAAATCTTTCAATTGAGAAAGTAAATACAATTATGTTTGTTCTCATATTAGATTCAATATTTTCTTTCTCATTCGTAGACAATTACGAACAACAAATGATCATCTTAGACAATATGATCAACGGCAAATGCCCAAAAAAATCGATACAAATCAAATTCAATATTCACAATTGTTAATTCATAATCAAGAATTAAAAGCAAATTGTGATGTTTTACAAGAAAAATTAGATCAATTAGAACGAAATAATATTCGACTTATTCAACGATGGACTCAACAAGTAAAAAACAAAGAAAAGAATCATTGATTTTAATTGATTTTTTATTCATTGAAAGGATCTTCGATCGTTGGCTGAACGTAAAGGATGGGTATCGACTGATAATCGATTTTTACTTCGAGAAGAAATTTTATTACTTAAACAAAAATTGTATCACGTTTATGATGATCTCGCAACTCTTTTCAATCGAAATCATTCTCTTGAAATTCAAAATGGAGAACAAAAACAACAATTAACTTTCTACAAACAACAATTCAACGATCTCAAACAAACAGCTCAACATCTGCTGCACGATTTAGATAAAAGATCAACTGAAGACAAAGTCAAACGATTTCTTACAAATATCATTCGCGATCAACAAACATCTCTCGCCAATCCAACAAAGTAAATAGAAAGACAAAGAAACCTAAAAATGAGGTCTCATTCTCATTTGAATCTTTAGTAACGTTCATCAAAGTCATATGACTCCAATCAATGTCAATTCTTCCTCATTTCTACTCGAAACTCCTCATAAAAGCCAAAATCCACTGGTTCAACCAACAACAACAAATCGAACTCGAACATCGCCCGTTTTAGTTACAAATAAACTTCGACCAAAATCTCTTTTCGTCACACCAACTGTTCTCAACGATGCAAATGCACTTTCAAAATTACAAGCTAATCAAAGTCCAACATATGATCTTACGCTGCATACACCTTCGTCATCATCGACTATCTACGATGCGGAATCAATTCTAACAACATCTTCATCATCATCATCCGTATCATCGTCATTTTCTCATCAACAAAATAAACGAATGACATTGTACAACAGTTTACCGACTTTGCAAACGATCGATTCAAATCTCGCACAAAGAAATCAACAATGTTTCGAAAATTTCAATAATAATAACAATGAAAGTGGACCTGAACTCGATCAAATATCAGATTTAACATCGAAAATGTTCAGTTCAGGCGAAGAAGAAGAAGAAGAAGATGTGGGTTTAGGTGTTAGTGGAACATCTTCATCATCATCAACGATACCTACCGATGCCGAACGACTCATGCAAATGTAAATTTTTTTTCTATTTATTTATTTATAAATTTATCGCAAATTATTGTTCCGTGTCAAAGAAGGAAATCAAATGAGAATATTTTTAAAACAGACCTATAGTTGGAAAATATACTCTGATAATCAATACAGAAGAAACTTCTTTGATACAAATAAAACTTATATCACAAAATAGATACCATTGACTTTTGCAGGATTTTTTTTCATAATTTATTTGCGAAAAGAAGAAAAAACTTCATCAGCTCAATTTGATAGTACAAATTTTATATCTCATTACATTTTCTATCGCATCAATGAGAAGAATATATTTTCTCCAATTCTAATGAAAAACTGCTTACGCCTCTATAAATATCAACATTCTCTCTGGATTTTTTTTTCAGTTACATTTCATATTTGTGTAACTAACATTGTTTTAATTTCAATTAGTAACCATTGCTCATTGATAAAACTCATCCAATTCGACAACTGTTGCTGATACCGGGATTGGCGAAAACACTTCGAACCAACTCTGCGCTCCACATGGCATATTTGTTGATAATAATTTGACATAATGTACATTGCTGATCGCTACAATAATCGAATTCAAAAATAGAGTTTTGAAGCTTCGTATGAAGTAACTGTAGCAGGCAATGGAACACAAGGAAATAGTTTGTCACAGCTTCATTATAATTATATTGCGGATTCAATGAATAATCGAATAGTTCGATGGGCATCTAACTCAATCACAGGTGTTTGCATTGCTGGATGTACTGGTAAATCAGGAGCTCAACCTAATCGGATGAATTTTGCTATAGGATTGACATTCGACAGTAATGGATCTCTGTATGTGTCTGATGCGTGGAACCTATTACAAGCACAGCTGGAATCAGTAATATAACGACAAACACTACAAGTGCCACTCCAATAACTAGCACGACAACAAGCATTACGAGTACAGCAACAATACTTGTCACCACGAAAATAATATTATTCACTTTGGAACTTCTTTTTTTTAATGCAAATTATGCCGACGAATGAAGTTTTTTGATTGTATTCGCTTGTAATCTGTTGAAATTTATGGGAATACCGAATAAATCATAAAATGAATCAATGTGATTTACAGAAAAGTGGTATCAGTGACATATCATATGTATGATCAAACATTCATCGAACATATATGCAACGATATCAAATTCATAGTTGAAAATTGAAATCGTCGCGCAAACACACATGAACTTATCAATAAACGGCCTAAGAAATACTTATTAACGAATCACCACCACAAGACACCTGTATGTTTCTATCATCCGGTTTTGATTAAGTCAATTTTCTTATCTTGTAGAAACAATACAAGAAACCCAACACAAACGAACAATAACTGGAAACACCTGCAAATTGCACACGAATATGACATCCTCCTACTGTTTGTCCAAACAAAAACAAAACCAACAATTATTCTATTTTTCAGATAAAAATATAGTCAAAACATACCAGATCCAATCATCTGCATTCAACAGCCTTCAATGATGTAAACTCGCAAGTCCAGTAGCAGAAGTTGAAACCGGTCATGGAAGCCTGTCTCAACACCCTCAAGATACTTACCGCCATCTTTACTACATAACCAATATTGACTTTCCTTTTCGTCCTACTATTTCACCATTCGTCAAGCACTATTTATTGTAATTGCAACAACGAAAATTTTCCTATATAAGCATATTTCATATTTACTGGCAAGAAAAAAGAAAAATTTTACATTTCATACACATCCTCAGAGTATTTTCACTTATTATAAGCATCTGATTATTTATATTCAATGAAAATGTCTCTCACATTTCAAAACTTACCAATCGAAATGCTCTACCGAATATTGGATCATTTGAATGACAAAAATTTATATCTATCTTTTATTAATGTGTGCCAACGTCTCAACCAAATCATTTATTCTTCCCAACGATACCAGGTAAATCATTACTTCTTCTTAGTTTCTCTAACAAAGTAAAGTAACACAATAATAGCGTCAAAAAACAATAACTAACAGTTTACACGATGTATATGATTTCAAAGCAGATGATCAGTCATCGTAACTTCAAAATAATGATTGAACTTTTCGAAGTATAAAGCTTCAGAAACCGACTGCAATTGTCAATTATTTTGAAAACCAAAAGAAATAAATCCAATACTATTTTCTTTCCACACTAAACACCTTACTTTTCCCTCCTGATAAACAAAAGCTCTTGAATGTGACCACGTCTTTTCAGTCTAAATTATTTTTCTTCCCTTTTCCAAACGTTTCGTGATATGCTAAATATTTACCACAAGTGCAACCAACATATATGTAAAGAAACCGACTGGAAAAACAAATCATCTCAATTGCCATCAAAAGCAAACAATTGATGTTATATTTGTGATGATACATCTGTTTTTCTCAAATAAACAAAACAATCGGTTATTTCGTACAAAAATATCTCGAAGCACATTAGTATTCAGACTGAACAACACACGAGACATTAAATAAGCATTCTACTTAAGCCATTCAAGGATTAGGATCATGCATCAATCTTGAGCAATTGAATATACAATACAGCTCAACGTTTGAGTAACAATCGTATAACTCAACACTCAAAATTCAAACATCCGACATAAAAAAATTGCCTCATACTTCTCAAAAATATATACATCTTCTGAGACACACTCTCCATTCGGGACTCATCATGCACATCTATACTTAACAGAGACTCCTCCATATAGCTTGCACATTCACTCAGTACAATTACCGGTCAAATCAGAAGCGTCACTTTCTTGTCCAACTAATAACGCAAATGTATACCCCGAGATTCATCCTTTGTCCGCGTAGGTGACGTTTCATCATCTTCTTCGTCATTCGCTCATTTTTGTTTCTTTCGTACAGACACTCACTACACTCAACTTTAACCTCAATCAAATCGGAGCTGAAGGTGCACAATACTTGGGTGAAGCATTACGACACAATAGAGTGAGATCATCACTCCTTCGTGTTTTTACCATTATCTCATTCATGTCTCTTTCATATAGACACTCACTACACTCAACCTTAACGTCAATGGAATCGGAGCTCAAGGTGCACAATATTTGGGTGAAGCATTGCGACACAATAGAGTGAGATCATCGCTCCTTCATGTTTTTACTATCATCTCATTCCTGTCTCTTTCATATAGACACTCACTACACTCGACCTTAACGTCAATCGAATTGAAGCTCAAGGTGCACAGTATTTGGGTGAAGCATTGAGACACAATACGGTGAGATCAACACTCCCTCGTGTTTTTATCGTCATCTTATTCCTGTCTCTTTCATACAGACACTCACTACACTCGGCCTTAGCAACAATCAAATCAGAGATCAAGGTGCACAATACTTGGGTGAAGCATTGAGACACAATAGAGTGAGATCATCACTCCTTCATGTTTTTACCATCATCTCATTCCTGTCTCTTTCATATAGACACTCACTACACTCGACCTTAACAACAATCAAATCGGAGATCAAGGTGCACAATACTTGGGTGAAGCATTGAGACACAATACGGTGAGATCAACACTCCCTCGTGTTTTTATCGTCATCTTATTCCTGTCTCTTTCATATAGACACTCACTACACTCGACCTTAACGTCAATCGAATCGAAGCTCAAGGTGCACAATACTTGGGTGTAGCATTGCAACACAATACAGTGAGATCAACACTCCTTCATGTTTTTACTATCATCGCATTCCTGTCTCTTTCATACAGACACTCACTACACTCGGCCTTAGCAACAATCAAATCAGAGATCAAGGTGCACAATACTTGGGTGAAGCATTGAGACACAATAGAGTGAGATCATCACTCCTTCATGTTTTTACCATCATCTCATTCCTGTCTCTTTCATATAGACACTCACTACACTCGACCTTAACAACAATCAAATCGGAGATCAAGGTGCACAATACTTGGGTGAAGCATTGAGACACAATACGGTGAGATCAACACTCCCTCGTGTTTTTATCGTCATCTTATTCCTGTCTCTTTCATATAGACACTCACTACACTCGACCTTAAGCTCAATCAAATGGGAGATCAAGGTGCACAGTATTTGGGTGAAGCATTGAGACACAATACGGTGAGATCATCACTCCTTTGTGTTTTTACCATCATCTCATTCCTGTCTCTTTCATACAGACACTCACTACACTCGACCTTAACGTCAATCGAATCGAAGCTCAAGGTGCACAATACTTGGGTGTAGCATTGCAACACAATACAGTGAGATCAACACTCCTTCATGATTTTACTATCATCTCATTCCTGTCTCTTTCATATAGACACTCACTACACTCGACCTTAACAACAATCAAATCGGAGATCAAGGTGCACAATACTTGGGTGAAGCATTGCAACACAATAGAGTGAGATCAACACTCCCTCGTGTTTTTATCGTCATCTTATTCCTGTCTCTTTTATACAGACACTCACTACACTCGACCTTTACTGCAGTGAAATCGGAGATCAAGGTGCACAATACTTGGGTGAAGCATTGAGACACAATACGGTGAGATCATCACTCCTTTGTGTTTTTACCATCATCTCATTCCTGTCTCTTTCATACAGACACTCACTACGCTCAACCTTTACTGCAATCAAATCGGAGCTCAAGGTGCACAATACTTGGGTGTAGCATTGCAACACAATACAGTGAGATCAACACTCCTTCATGATTTTACCATCATCTCATTCCTGTCTCTTTCATATAGACACTCACTGCACTCAACCTTAACGTCAATGGAATTGAAGCTCAAGGTGCACAGTATTTGGGTGAAGCATTGCGACACAATAGAGTGAGATCCTCACTCCTTCATGTTTTTACCATCATCTCAATCCTGTCTCTTTTATACAGACACTCACTACACTCAACCTTTACTGCAATAAAATCAGAGATCAAGGTGCACAATATTTGGGTGAAGCATTGCAACACAATACAGTGAGATCATCACTCCTTCACAGTGTGGGACCTAAAACTTGTCTAGTTATAACTGCTTAACTTTTTTGTCAAAAAGTTATTTTAGTTGTAACTTTCAACCACAGTTATAACCTTGAACCGTAGTTATAACTTTCAACTATGGTTAAAACTTGATTATGATTGGCATCATTCAAGATTCGAAAATGAGATTAAGTATCTTTTTTTCTTTTCAATATCATCAACAAACTATAGAGAAAGTTCTCGACGAAAAACAATTTATTTGTTTTGATATTACGAAGGAAATATGAGCTGTCTTTGAGATAAGAAAAAGTGAATGCATATGATCCAATGTGGAACCTAAAATTAGCGTAGTTATAACTGATTAACTTTTTTTCACTCGCCACACTTCACTCAACCAATAGTCTTGATTAATATCCTATCAGTTTTGATGGTTATAACTGTGGTTGAAGGTTATAACGGTGGTTAAAAGTTATAATTGCGGTTCAAAGTGGTAGCCGGCCCAAAAATTTTGAACTGGTCTGGTCCGGCACCAGTCCGTTCTGACCTGACCGATTATCATTCTGAAATAAGCGAGTCGGTGTAAAAGTTTAGACCGGTCCAGGCCGGCCAGAATGGACCGGTTACCACTGCTACAGTTGAAAGATATAACTATGGTTGAAAGTTATAACTTCGGTTGAATGCTATAACTTTGGTTACAACCATTTTAACTTTTTGCTGATTTTCTCAACTTTTAACTTTTGGAAAATTAGTTTTAACTCCCACACTGCTCCTTCATGCTTTCACCATCATCTCATTCCTGTCTCTTTCATACAGACACTCACTACACTCGACCTTAACGCCAATCTAATCGGACATCAAGGTGCACAATACTTGGGTGAAGCATTGAGACACAATACAGTAAGATCATCACTCCTTCATGTTTTTACCGTGATCTCATTCCTGTCTCTTTCATATAGACACTCACTACACTCAACCTTAACAACAATCAAATCGGAGATCAAGGTGCACAATACTTGGGTGAAGCATTGCGACATAATACAGTAAGATCATCACTCCTTCATGTTTTTACCATCATCTCATTCCTGTCTCTTTCATATAGACCCTCACTACACTCGACCTTAACGTCAATCAAATCGGAGCTCAAGGCGCACAATACTTGGGTGAAGCATTGCGAGACAATAGAGTGAGATCATCACTCCTTCATGTTTTTACCGTGATCTCATTCCTGTCTCTTTCATATAGACCCTCACTACACTCAACCTTAACAAGAATCAAATCAGAGATCAAGGTGCACAATACTTGGGTGAAGCATTGCGACACAATACAGTGAGATCATCAGTCCTTCATGTTTTTACGATCATCTCGTTCCTGTCTCTTTCATACAGACACTCACTTTACTCAACGTTAACAATAATGAAATCGGAGCTCAACGTGCACAATATTTCGAGCTCCTGAAGAGGACAAACAGCCATCTCAGGGTGTTGTGCTGATTGAAGTGTGGATTTTAAATATCTGGTTTAAGATCGATTACGAATAGCTGGAATTGAGGGATTTTTAGAATTATGGTCTTTTGTGAGTTTGTTACATTTCATCATAATAAATGAGAATATTAAAATTTTTGGGATAGATTGCTTGATTAATTTGAAATTGTTTGATAGTTACATTCGCTTTGATTGCATGAAATGCAAATGGCTTGTAGTCGTGATTTTGTCTATTTATTTTATTGATTAAATTTTGAAGAAAAGAGTATTTCTGTGAAATGTATGGACCGCACTATTAAGTAAACGGTCGGTGTTTGACATGGGTACTCTATACTTCTTGATCTGTTAAAATCGATGATTCACTTTCTGTCATATTTCAATTGTTTGTCGAAAAAACTTATCTAAATATTGCACCATACTTTTTGATTACACATTATTTTATTTATTTTTGAATGTAAAAATGATATAAATATCAGTCAGTCAAATAAAAACAAAGAGCGGAAATTTCTTATAACTCAACTGTTTACTAGTGACATCTATACAAAAACTGATGTTCTCCTAAAATCGAAATTATTTTATTTTAGATAATCTCTTTACAAGAAAATATTTTCTAATAAAATTTTTCGATTAAATCCAAATCATGACTCATTGAAATCGAACATTCGTTTTGTCTGTTGTTGTTTATTTATAAGTTTTATAACCGTTGTATTTTTGACTACATGTGATAAAAATCTTTCGACGATGCGTCAGTTAGGCACAGAAGAAAAAGCGGCTCTTCTTCTCACACCAATCGATAATGACGATGATGATGATGATGAAATTGATCAATTAACAAAAACCCATCGTGATCAATTTCCAACGGTTTCTAAACGTCCAAAGACATATTATCGAACTCGTTCGAATAGTTCGCATCCCGTACTCATCTTTATCTTAATTTTAAGTGCATTTATATTCGGATGTTTGAGTGGCGTTGTTATTATGATCTACCGAATCTCTCAGGACGCTGATCGATCAGCAACGATCAACGAACTCAATCAAATCGACGTTTCAATGTCGACGAAATTCGCTCAAACGATAAACAAAACGAATTTTCTTCATTTGAATTTGACAAATCAATCGCCAAATGAATCAGCAAAGAAATTAGAACAAATCTGGGCGAATTACTCAACAGTTTTCCATCAAGTCAAACAGCTTTCCTACGATTTAACCTTAACGAAATTTGCACCGTCGAATCAATGGAGCGGAATTCAGCTGATCGACGACGAAAAAGATCAAGAACTAACGAAATTCAATCTTCAATCAACCGACGAATATTTAACTTATTCGTCTTTGATTAAATCCGGTCGATTCGATGGAAAGTTCGTTTGCTACGTCAACTACGGACGGGACGAAGATTTCGCGTATTTATTCCAACAAAACGCGATTCAATACGAAAATCATCGACAAACGATCGTTTTCATGCGTAGAAAATCGACGTTGATCTCGTCGACTGAGCAAATTCGTCAAGCGATTCGATATGAATTCGGTGGAGTCGTTCTTTTCGACGACAACGACGATCGAATCGAACCGCTCGAGCTCAATCGCCAATCGATCATCGATCAATGGAAACGTTCATCCAAATCTCCTCGATTTCTCGACGATTTTTCCATCGAAAACGACCAACAAATCGTTCTTCTCGTTCTTTCAAACGCCGACGTCGAAAACATTTTCTCCTCGATTCCATCCGAATCGAATCTCTGGCCGAAAATCCCCGAGCATTGGTACTCAAAGCCCTCAGCACTGAAACTCGGCGGAGAGGTCAAACAGTATCGACTTGAGATGAACAGTTTTGTCCAGGAAATTCCCGTTCAACTGCCGGTTGTCATCGGGCAAATTCAAGGGCAAATCGAACGAGATCAGTTCGTCATCGTCGGCTTTCAATTGGGACAAAAACAACAGGAAACTGTCGTCAATGAACTCGTGAGAACGTTGAACGTGCAAATGACGAAAGGCTGGCGGCCGAGGTGAGAGATCGAATGCAGAGAGCGAATTCGAGATTTTTTTTTCTTTGTTTTTTTAGACGTTCGTTGTTGTTCTGCGCGTGGTCGGACCTCACATCGGACCATTTCACCGGTAACTCGCTCGAATTTTGCCTAAATTCTCGAATTTCTCCTCTCGATTTAGTCGAACGTTGGATCGGCGACAACGAACACCTCATTCGATCTCATTTAATCGGTTATCTCGACCTCTCAGGCGGCGTCCAATCGAACACAACTCTCAATCTCCACGGTTCTCCTCTCTTCGAACAAGTCGCTTCTCGTGCCGCGGATTTCGTCGTCAGTCCGTTGACTCACGATCACACGTGTCACCACCGACAGCGTCGCCACGAAGATCACTCGGCAATGAGCTCGTCCGACTCACACGCCGAATGCCAACCGCATAAATTACTCGACGAATGGATCCGAACGTCGAAAACGCGGTTTCAAACGAATCAAACCGTTCCGATCGTCCGGCCGATCGACGGACATTCGTCGGCGTCGATTTTTCAGCTGAAATTCGGCGTGCCTTCGTTGACCATCGAAATGACGGATCAACAGGTAAAAAAAATCATCAATCATCGAGTTACGTCATTCGTTTCACCTCATTGCGCTTCTCTTTGATTTAGTCGGTTGATAATCAAACGTTTTATTCGACGAAACGACGTTCAACATCGTCGAACGAGATTCAGCCCGAAGTTTTCGTTGGTTACACGCAGTTTATCGCCGAATTAATTCGACAATTCATCGATCAACCGTTGATTCCGGTCAATTTGACGAACTATGCCGATTTTATTGACGAGCAAACGAGCGAATATTTCGCGCATTTCGATCGAGCTTATCGATGGTTGAGCTCAGCACTTGGTGAATCGAGTAAATTCTCTCGTTTTTTTTTCTTTCGAAGGAGAGAAAAGTTTGTTTTTTTTTCTAGACGAAATGAGTCAATTAGTAAGTGATCTAACCAAATCAATTCGTCAGACTCAACGTCGAATCGACGAATCCTCAAAAGATTTCATTCAAATCCAGCAAATCAATCAAAAACTCATTGATTTCGAGCGTTTATTCATCAACGAACATTCCAAGTAACCGCTTTCCTTTCGACTAAACTCGTCAAAGTTCATCTTTTCTCGTTCAGACATCTATTAATTGGCCCGGCCTTTGGCTTGACCAACACCGTAGTCTCTTTTCCGGTCTTGTCAAATCTTTTGTACAACATTACATCTAACCCACCGACGGAAATCGTCGACGCAATCAAATTTCATTGGATCAATTTGCAAAAACAGATCCGATCGATCAGCAAAACACTCAACGGTGTCGATAGTTTACTTCTCTAATAGAATCTCAAAGACAGTATTCGCATTTTTTTTTCGATCAGATGTAAATTCTCGATTTTTTTCTCGATAAAATCTCTCTTTCATTGATTTCAGCGCCGTGATTTTAACTTTTGCTTGTAGATAATTCGAAGTTCGTGACAAAAAATGGTCAAAGACACAAAATACTACGATATTCTCGGCGTTCAACCGAACGCTTCCGTCGACGAAATCAAAAAAGCTTACCGAAAACTCGCCTTAAAACTACATCCCGACAAAAATCCCGATAACGATCCGGAAAAATTCAAAGAATTATCTCAAGCTTGTAGGTTTTTGCGCTTTGTTTTTTGAGACAAAACGAGAAAACGATCTGTTCGTTTGATTAGACGAGGTCCTATCGGACGAAAAGAAACGAACTTTGTACGATCAAGTTGGCGAACAGGGAATGAAAGAAGGCGCGGGCGCAGGCGGCGGCTTTCACGGCTCGGATCCGTTCGATATTTTCAACATGTTCTTCGGCGGAGGCGGCGGCGGTCATCCGTTCGGCGGCCGACAGGAAAACCGAGGCAAAAATCTCGTCCATCAACTCGCCGTCTCGCTCGAAGAACTTTACAACGGCGCTGTGAGAAAATTAGCCTTGCAAAAGAACGTCGTTTGTGACAAATGCGAAGGTAAAACCGAGTTTTTCGTTGCGTTTTTTGCTTAAATTTCGTTGAATTCAGGTCGTGGAGGTAAAAAAGGCGCGGTTTCAAAGTGCACGACGTGCAACGGCAATGGTTTTGTCGTTCGCGTGCATCAGATCGCCCCGGGCATGATCCAACAAATCCGAGCGCATTGCTCCGATTGCAACGGGCAAGGAGAGAAAATCAACGCCAAAGATAAATGTAAAACTTGTGACGGAAAAAAGATCAATCGAGAGCGGAAAATCATCGAAGTTCACATCGACAAAGGCATGGACGATGGAAAAAAAATCACATTTGCAGGCGAAGGAGATCAAGAGCCCGGCCTTCAGCCGGGAGATATCATCGTGGTTTTAGATGAAAAAGAACATCCGACGTTTAAACGAGATAAAACCGATTTGCATATGAAAATGCCGATTACGCTCACTGAAGCGTTGTGCGGCTTTCAGAAAGTGATCAAGACTCTTGACAATCGAGAATTAGTTCTGCATGTTCTGCCGGGTGAAGTGATTAAACCGGGAGATATAAAATGTGTTCTAAATGAAGGCATGCCCGTCTACCGAAATCCGATGGAAAAAGGTCGACTTGTTCTTCATTTTGATGTTAAATTTCCGGAGAAAAACGAATTGAAACCGGACCATCTGGCCAAATTAGAAAAACTTCTTCCAGCTCGGTCGCATGTTCAACTGCCGGCTAATGCTGAACAATGTCCGTTGGTCGATTACGATCCACGACATTCGCAACGATCAGCTCGGCACGAAATGTACGATGATGACGATCCACGAGGTCAAGGCGGACCGACTCAAGTCAATTGCGCGACCCATTAATTGACCAGCAGCAAAACTCTTTCCTTTTCTTTTCGTTTTTTCTCCTTTTTCCGTCTTTGTCTGAGTGTGTTTTCGATTAATAACAGTATTGGAAATTTAAAAAGAAAATAAACACGAACGTAACAAAAAAAAAACAACTCATTTTTTCTATTCGATCGAAAAGAAGAAGCAGCAGCAGCAGCACCGATTTTTATATTTTATTTCCTTTTGAGAGAAATCATTGGTCGACATTGTTATTTATCAATACAATCTACCTCCGTTTTCTTTTTTTTCTTATAGATCAACTATTCAATATCATTTGTTTTTGTTGTGTTCGAAATGTCTGTTCAAATGATCTTATCCAAAGCTCGAATTCTTCTTCATCCGTATTATTCAATAAACATCTTTCTCTCGGCAATTTATCTCCTTCTCAAACAACTTCTCCCGCAATCATTGAGTTCGTACATATTCATAAATAAAGAAATCACAACTCAAGACACTCAAATCTTGTTACTTTTGGGCACAATCATCGCTCTTCGCGGTCGAAAAGCGTTGACCTGGCTGCATTACATCGATAACATCTGTAAATACTCGAAAATGGCCAATTGTATTCTGTTTTACCGCGAACAATCGTATGTTGCGTTGATATTTTACATGTTAATCTGTTTGTTACATTTTCTGTTCTTTTCTCCACCGGAACCAACGGGTAAAACGAATATTCTCTATTATCGTGCGAATAATTTAGACAATGAAATCCATGCCGATTCTCGATTGAATTGGTTCGTTTGTTTTCATGCGCCGTGGTCGCCGCCGTGTCAAAATTTTTCGAGTGTTTTCGCTGATTTATCATCGCGTTTTGGCGATTTGAAAACATTTCGATTTGTTAAATTCGATGTGAGTCGATATCAAGCCGAGGCGAAACGATTTAAAATCGATACATCGACATTTTCCAAACAATTGCCAACGGTTGTTCTGTTTCAAGAAGGCAAAGAAGTCAAACGACGACCACAGATCGATGTTAAAGGCCGAGTTTTAGATTCGAGACGTTTGCTAACAGCTGATTATCTCATCGATGAATTCGGTCTCGCAGAAATTTACACAAAAGAAGCAAATAAACTTAAATCAAATGCAAAAAAAGACGAATAATCTCTCTCTCTCTCTCTCTCTCTCTCTCTTTCTTTCTATTCAGTGCACTTGTCTTTTTCTTTATTAGAAAATAAATCAAAAACAAAAGGTTTAGGCAATTTGATAGCAAAACATTCAATGTTTATGTTCGGAGTGAAATGGAAATCTTTCCAAGCCAATGAATCTGACACAATTCTCCATGAATACTCGTCCACAATAGAGTCGTGCGAGAGGCTGTGGTAGATCGTCTAATCTTTCAAGACAAGATCGAATGACATTTGCCAAAGCTCCTACAAATATGTTTCTTCGTGTTTGTTATTCAATTCGAAGAAAAGAAAACAACACTTACGAATACAAGGCCCATTTAGTTTTCGCTCAGTTTCTTTGTAACATTTGCCGTGTTTTTCTCTGATTTGGTATAACGATTGAACAGTATCGTAGCAGACGTTAACATAATGTTTTTGTCGAGTGAAATCTTTCAAACCCTTGAAATCGAATCATTAACAAAACGAGTCGAGATTCAACAACAGAACTTACATATTGAAAATGTTGACATGTAGCGATTTTGCAATGAAAAAAATCGAAAGCTTTCAACGAATGAATTAAATTCGTTGTGCATAAAATCAATCCGAGATAGATCACTTTCATTTTCTGTCTTCGTCTAAAAATGATGCAGCTCATCTACGTATTTATATAATTCAATATCCTGAGATTGTGCCTGTTCTGCTGTGTGCATACAAATGATATATTGATATTTTTATTGATTTTTCTTCTAATAAAATAACAAACATCTATGACAAGAATGTGGATTTTTCACAAATAGCTGGATGATGATGATTGACTTCCGTTCATGCAACGAAATCCAATGGTAATCCATCGAGGCCAACATAAACAGCGCAATATTTCATCGGTGTATGACCACAGAAGTATCGTGCTTCACGTTCGGGAATATCCGATAGTTGAGTCATACATTTTTTAATCGTATTTGCTAATGCATCTGAAATACGGCGGCTATTTCGAATGAATATAAAAGAAACAAGCGAACATACAAATGCATGGCTTATGAATTCTTCCTGTATCACTTCGAATGCACTTTCCGTATTTCTCAGGAATCGATTGAAGTTCATGAACTATATCCTGACAGATCTTTTCGTATTGTCTTGGTCGAGGATAATGTCTTAGACCCTAAAATATTTCTTCATCGATCGAAGCAAACAAACAGCCGAACTTACATTACGAAAATCTCGACATGTTGAAATTTTACAATGAAATGCGTCCATAAA